>JAESFW010000065.1_pt1 | contig 279088 bp, 264 predicted proteins | sample 9269481 | NCBI WGS metagenome assembly JAESFW01 (sample SAMN14515350, study PRJNA621654) | algae metagenome | isolation source: Lyngbya sp. HA4199-MV5 and co-occurring heterotrophs from soil with... | place: USA: Ahupuaa O Kahana State Park, Hawaii | collected 2009-07-21 | reverse complement strand
ATCGGGCTTATAGACCCCACACCTCAGATACGTCAACATGCAAATTCAAAAAACTGTCAAAAATCGACAACCAACTGATTTTACTCAATGTTTTCGACTGTTGATAAACTCCACAGATTTGGAGGAGTCAAAACAGCCTGTGTTCGCGGCGCAAATCACCGTTTGGCCTGAGCGGGAGCCATTCTGGCCTCTCCCGGCACGGGCTACGGTTTTGAAACGCGCCGCACGCCGGTCATCGTCGGCAGAGTTTCACGGGTAAATTCCGCCCGGTGTTCCCGAGCGATCCGCATCAGGAACTCGCGCACAGCCCTCACTCGTGGCACCGCAACCAGATCCCGGTGGCAAACCAGCCAGTAGGTGCGCTTGAGCTCGATCTCTTCGGGAAGCACGATCTCAAGATCCTCTTCCTGCTGCGCGATGAAGTACGGCAACACACAGAGACCCAGCCCCTGACGCACGGCCTTTAACTGTGTCAGGATGCTCGAGCTCTGGAAATGCGCGTGCAGGCCCGGCTGCAGTTCTCCGAGATAGTCGAGCCCCGGCGCGAAGATCATGTCCTCGATGTAACCGACGAAGCGATGGGCGGCGAGGTCGTTGCGTCCGGTGATCGGCGGATGTTTCCCGAGATATCTGCGCGCGCCATAGACATGCAGCGTATAGGGCGTCAGCACCTCGGAATGATAGGGCCCGGCCTTCGGCGCCGTCAGCGCAATCTGGATATCGGCTTCCTTGCGCGACAACGACATGATCTGCTGGATCGCCAGCAGTTCCAGCGACACGTTCGGGTAGTTTTCCGCAAACTCCGCCAGCCGATCCGCCAGGAAGAAATTACCGAAGCCTTCGAGCGTGCTCAGCCGCACCACGCCGCGCTGCGCCGTCAGGCCATCATTGATGTCGAGCTGCAGCTGTTCGGTCTCGCGCTCGATCCGCTCGGCGGTTTCGACGAAACGCTGTCCCATGCCGGTCAAGACGTAGCCGCGCGGATTGCGCTCGAACAGCTTCACCTTGAGAGCGAACTCCAGCCGGTCGATGCGCCGCGATACTGTGGCGTGGCTGGTCCTCAAGCGTCGCGCCGCGGTCGACAATTGCCCGGTGCGGGCGACCGCCAGAAAGAACTGCAGGTCGTCCCAGGTGAAATTCGGATTCATCGCCACTCCCATCTGTTCGAAAATGAACAGATCCTGTTTTGCAATTTAGGGTCGACAACGCTTGCGTCCAAGAGATTTTTTCCGGATTGTAATCGCCGTGGCCTACACATGAGGAGCATGTCTGGCCAAATATGAACAGAACCAAACAATGGTATGGCGCGCGCCCGAAAGGTGCGCCGACGCCTGGCGGCATTTTTCCATTCGTTTTGCAGCGGTTCGGGGCTCTGGGAGGAACTGATGAGAAAGAAACCGATTGCGATCCGGCGCACGGATCAATGCGTCGACGCCGTGCCTGACAATCGCGCCGCCCCCGGACATTGAGAGAAAACCATGGACACGTTCGACTACATCGTCGTTGGTGCCGGGAGCGCCGGCTGCGTGCTTGCCAACCGGCTATCCGAAAACCCGAAGCATCGCGTGCTGCTGCTCGAAGCCGGGGGCCGCGACAATTACCACTGGATCCACATCCCGGTCGGCTATCTCTACTGCATCAACAACCCGCGCACCGACTGGTGCTTTACCACGGCGGCCGAAGAGGGCCTCAACGGCCGCGCGCTCGGCTACCCCCGCGGCAAGGTGCTCGGCGGCTGCTCGTCGATCAACGGCATGATCTACATGCGCGGCCAGGCTGAGGATTACGACCATTGGCGCCAGCTCGGCTGTAGCGGCTGGGGCTGGGACGACGTGCTGCCGCTGTTCAAGAAATCGGAAGACCATTATCGCGGCGCCAACGAGATGCATGGCGCCGGCGGCGAATGGCGAGTGGAAAAGGCGCGCGTGCGCTGGGACGTGCTTGATGCCTTCCAGAAGGCGGCGACCGAGGCCGGCATTCCCGAGACACCCGACTTCAACCGCGGCAGCAATGAAGGGTCCGGCTATTTCGACGTCAACCAGCGGTCCGGCATCCGCTGGAACACCGCCAAGGCCTTCCTCCGCCCGGCACAGAAGCGCGGCAACCTGACGGTTTTGACCAAGGCGCATGTGCGCAAGCTGATCATCGAGGGTGACCGCATCGCCGGCGTCGAGTTCCAGCACGACGGCCTGGTCAAACGCGCCCGGGCGACCTGCGAGACGGTGCTTTCCGCTGGCGCCATCGGCTCGCCGCAGATCCTCGAACTCTCCGGCATCGGCCGCAGCGACGTGCTGCAGAAAAACGGCATCGAGGTTCGCCACGAGCGCGCAAACGTCGGCGAGAACCTGCAGGATCACCTGCAACTGCGCATGGCCTACAAGGTCTCGGGCGTGCCGACGCTCAATGAAAAAGCCAACTCGCTTTTCGGCAAGGCGTCGATCGGGCTCGAATACCTCTTGAAACGCTCCGGGCCGATGGCGATGGCGCCGAGCCAGCTCGGCATCTTCACCCGCTCGGGCCCCGAGAAAGAGACGCCCGACCTGCAGTATCATGTCCAGCCGGTGTCGCTCGACAAGTTCGGCGAGCCTGTTCACTCCTTCCCGGCGATCACCGCGAGCGTCTGCAATCTGCGGCCCGAAAGCCGCGGTTCGGTTCATCTCAAAGGGCCGGACTTTGCCGCGGCTCCGGACATCCGTCCGCGCTACCTGACATCGGAAGCCGACCGCAACGTCGCCGTCAGCGCCATTCGCCTGACACGCCAGATCGTCCGGCAACCATCCTTTGCCCGTTTCAACCCGGTCGAGTTCAAGCCTGGTCCCTCCTATGAGAGCGAGGACGACCTGAAGCGTGCGGCCGGCGATATCGGCACGACGATCTTCCACCCCGTCGGCACCTGCCGCATGGGGTCGGATCCCGACAGCGTCGTCGATCCGGAACTGCGGTTGCGGGGGCTCACGGGATTGCGCATCGCCGACGCCTCGATCATGCCGACGATCACCTCCGGCAACACCAATTCGCCGACGATCATGATCGCCGAAAAGGCGGCGCGCATGATCCTGGCCGCCAATCGCTAGGGCATTTTCCGCAAAAGAGTGCAACGGTTTTGCGTTCGGAAACGCCAACGTCTGTTGACATCGAAGATGCTGATTCCACGCCGGATTCGGGCACGCCGGCGTGGGCGGATAACGGTAAACTGGCCGAAAAGCGACGCGAAAAGCTTAAATCTCAGGCATTGAGCCCCTATATCAGGCCCTGATGGCTCATCTTTCGAGCCCAAGCAAGATTAGGGGTTATGATGGCAATGCAGCGATTTGGGCGTTTTGGACGAACTCTGGCAATGATGGCGATCGGCATGGTCGTCGCACTGACCGTTTTGGACGTTGCCGAAGCGCGGCGTTCGGGCGGTGGCTTCGGCAGCCGCGGCACCCGCACCTTCTCGCAGCCGGCGACCACCAACACCGCACCGACGAGCGCCGCGCCGATCGACCGTTCGATGACGCCGCGCCAGGACGCAGGCCCAGCCGCCACCACTCCGGCAGCCGGCCAGGCGCGTCCGAACGCCGCCCAGCCGAACGCCCGCCCGGGCTTCTTCAGCGGCTTTGGCGGTTCGCTGCTCGGCGGCCTGATGGTCGGCGGCCTGATCGGCATGCTGATGGGCGGCGGCTTCGGCGGCGCTGCCGGCTTCCTCGGCCTGATCGTGCAGATGCTTCTGATCGGCGGCCTGATCATGCTCGCGATGCGTTTCTTTAACCGCAACCGTCAGCAGACGGCCTATGCCGGCCCGTCCGAACGCTCGTCGGGCCAGTCGCCCTCGAACGGCATGCCGTCGTTCAAGATCCCGAGCATCGGCGGTGGCCAGCAGGGTGCACAGGCAACCGCCCGCCCCGTGGCGGCTCCGGTGCAGGCGCCCGTCACCGACGGCCCGGCCGATGAGATCGGCATCGAGCAGTCCGACCTCGAACAGTTCGAAACGATGCTGAAGGACGTGCAGGCAGCCTACGCTGCCGAGGACTACGGCACGCTGCGCCGCCTGACGACGCCGGAAGCCATGTCCTATCTCGCCGAGGAGCTGAGCGACAACGCGACCAGCGGCGTCAAGAACGATGTCCGCGACGTGCACCTGGTCCAGGGCGACGTGTCCGAGGCCTGGTCGGAAAACGGAACCGAATTTGCGACCGTCGCGATGCGCTACGAGAGCATCGACGTCATGCGCGACCGCACCACCGGCAAGGTGATCAGCGGCGATCCGGACAACCTGACGGAAGCCGTCGAACTGTGGACGTTCGTGCGCAAGCCGGGCGCCGAATGGCAGGTCTCGGCGATCCAGGGCGTCAGCCACGACTGACGCGACGCGAGACGAACAGAGATCAAAGGCCCGGTCGGCTCCGTCCGCACCGGGCCTTTGCATTTTCAGGATCACATCTTGACCGGCGCCCCTTCCGAAGGCGCGAGAATGCCGGCGATCAGATCCCGAAGCCAACGGTGGGCTGGGTCGGCATCGCGCCGGCGGTGCCAGATCTGCCGGAAGGCGAAGGGCGGAATGGCGAAAGGCGGATCGAACACGGTCAATGCGCCGGCCCCGACATCGCGCGGCAGAATGCGGCGCGCCACGGTTAGCACCAGATCGGTTCCAGGGACGAGTCCAGGTGCCGCGCTCCAATGGGGCAAGGAAAGGGCAATGCGGCGCTTGTAACCGACGGCGGCCAGCGCCAGGTCGATCTCGTTGCCGGTATCGCCGCGCAGCGCAACAAGGATATGCGGCCGTTCCAGATAGGCCGAAAGATCCATCGTCCCTTTCCCGCGCAGGCTCCCGGCGTCTGCCAGGCAGGCGAAGTCCTCCTCAAACAGGAGCGATGTCCTGAGATCCTCGGCAAGAGCAGGAAACACGCCCAGCGCAAGATCGATCTCACCGTCGACGGCTTGTGCCATCATCACTTCCCGGCTCGCCTGGCTGACAACGAGATCGACATTCGGCGCCTTCCTGCGCAGCACCGCCATCAACCGCGGCAGCAGCACGAGCGCCGCGTAGTCCGACATCGCCAACCGGAAGACATGGCGTTCGCGGAGCGGATCGAACGCCTGCGCGCCCATCATCTGGCGCATCTGAGCCAGAGCCTCCGCGAGCCGCGGCGCAAGGTCCAGCGCCCGCACCGTCGGCTGCAACTGTCCGCCATGCCGCACAAGCAGCGGGTCGTCGAAGAGGGTCCGCAAGCGGGCGAGTGCATGGCTGACTGCCGGTTGGCTCTTGTTCAGCCGGATGGCGGCGCGCGACACATGGCGCTCGGCCAGAAGCGCATCGAGCACCACCAGCAAATTGAGATCGACGGCAGCGAGATTATTCATGAAGTGAATATAGCACGTGATAAATCGGAATTTCCATTCTTTGAATTGATAGGAGACATTGGGGCAATCAAGAAGGAAAAAACAATGCCCACACTCTCCTCCCTCCTCATGCTTGCCGCGGCGATCTTCGCCGGCGCCGTCGTCCCCCTCCAGGCCGGCGCCAATGCCAACCTTGGCCGCCTCCTCGGCCATCCGCTCTCGGCAACGGTCGTCTCGCTCGCTGTCAGCCTCGCACTCATCGTGCCTGTCCTGATCGCCTTGCGGGCGCCGTTGCCCAACCTGGCGGTGGCGTTCAAGGGCCCGTGGTGGATCTGGATCGGCGGCGCTGCCGGCGCGATCTACATTACCGCTGCCTTGATCCTCGCGCCGAAGCTCGGCGCGGCAAGCTTCATTGTTGCCGTCATAGCCGGCCAGATGCTCGTCTCCATGCTGATCGACCACTTCGGCCTGATGGGTTTCCCCGTCAAGCCGGTCAACGCCGCACGCCTCGCCGGCCTGCTTCTGATCGTCGGCGGAATGGTCATCACCCAGATCGCCAACGCCTCCCCGGCGCTCGCCGCAACGACACGCTAGGCTTCTGCCGATCGGCGACGGGCCGGTAACGCCGGCTTGTCGCACCAAGCCATCCCGTGGTAGGCAGCACCATGTCGATCGAACCCCATCTGATGGCCTGATTTGCCCCGCAAGGCGGGGCTTCAATCCGTAAGCCCGGAACCGTTTGCCTTTGCGGCAAACAAAGATCGTTCGCGCCGATCCCAGGTTTGACCCTGCCCGTCGATGGCAGGTCCGGATCGGCTGCCTGTTCTCGGGCTTATCATGACCGTTTCCAGTCTCTGGGGCTGCGCCACCTTTCGGCGCGTCAGCCTTGTCCTCGCCGTCGATAGTTTCAGTTCGTGGATGCTCGTGGCAGCCATACCCCTCGTCGTCGCGACCCGCTTCGGCGCCGGCGCGGAACTCGTGGGCAGTCTTGCCTTGCGGCTCCTCCCAGGCATCCTGCTCGCGCCCTTCGTCGCCAGCCTCTTGCAACGGGTCGGGCCCCGCCTGCCGATCCTCTGCGCGTTCTCGGCGACCGCGCTCGCCATTCCCGGCCTTGCATTCGCGCCTGATACGCTGACGCTCCAGGCGATCGTCGTCGTTATCGGCGTCGCAGATGCGGTCGTGACACCAGGGCTGCTGGCGTTGCGCTCCGCGGTCGTTCCAGCCGGCCGCAACATGGAGGCGAACACCGCCTTCCAGGCGATCGACCGCTTCGCCAAGATCCTTGGGCCGCCAGCGGCGGGGCTCCTTATTGCCTCAACCTCGATGCCGGTAACGCTGCTGGCACTGGCGTTCGCCCAACTTGCGGCGGCTTTTCTGCTGATGTTTGAACCAGCCGGCATGCCGAAGCAGCGGAAGCCAGCGCCCTCGGGTGGTCCGACCTTCGCACGGGAAGTGGTCGCGATCCTTCGCGAAACCCCCTTGCTCCGGGCTCTGCTCCTCCCCGCCTTCGGCTACATGGTCTCGCTCGGTGCGCTGCAGCCGTTCCTGATCTGGCTCAATCGTGACCAGTTCCACCAGGGACCGGAGATGTGGACCCTGCTTCTGGGCGCACAAGGCGCCGGCGCGCTGATTGGCGCGTTCGTCTCGCACCGGTTGGCCGGGGCCTTGACCCAAACGCAGTCGCTGCTTCGCGCCTATCTTGTGGCGAGCCTGCTCGAAGGCCTTTCGACCTTCGCGCTGATCTTCGCGCCCAACCACCTGGTGGCGAGCGGACTGCTGATTGTCGGTGGCATCCCGGAGATGATTGCGTTCGCCACCTATTTCACGCTTGTGCAACGCTTGTTGCCGCTGGAGCGTCAGACGATGCTCTATGCCCTCACCTTGCCGCTGATGGATGTTTTCCTGATTGTCGGCATCCTTTCCGGGGCCCTGCATGCGAGCGGCCTGATGACACTTTCGCAGTTCTGGCTTTTTGCCAGCGCCTGCGCCGTGTTGCCGGTCTTGCCATTCCTGAGATGGCGGACCGGCGACCGCCAGGGCGAGACCTAATCCGAAAAGATCAACGCCAGCCGCAACTTGCGGCTGGCGCGTTTGACTTCGACTGGCCATACTCGCTCCGGGCTTTTCAAGGGGTATGGCATGCAGGATCGGTTGTTCATCGACGGCAAATGGGAGAAACCACGGCGCGGCGGTACGCTCGACGTCATCGATCCGGCAACGGAAGAGGTCATCCATCGCGCACCGGCGGCAACCTATGAAGATGTGGACCGGGCGACGAAAGCCGCCCGCATCGCCTTCGATAGCGGCCCCTGGCCGAAACTCTCCGGCACCGAGCGCGCCGCCTATTTGCGGGCGATCGCCGCGAAGATCGAGGAGAAACGTCACTCGCTGGCGCGGCTCGAAGTGGCCGACAACGGCAAGCCCTTGCCGGAGGCGCTCTGGGACATCGACGATGCGGCCGGCTGTTTTCGCTACTATGCCGGCCTTGCCGAGGAACTGGACGAAAATCCCGAGGAGACGATCGCGGTCGGCGACAACCGCTTCACCGCGCGTGCGGTGCGCGAGCCGCTCGGCGTCGTCGGCGCCATCACGCCCTGGAACTACCCGCTGCTGATGGTCTCCTGGAAGGTGGCCCCGGCACTGGCCGCCGGCTGCACCATCGTGTTGAAGCCTTCGGAGTTGACGCCGCTGACAGCGCTCGAGCTCGGTGTGATCGCCGAGGAAGTCGACCTGCCGCCCGGCGTGCTCAACATCCTGACCGGCACCGGCCAGGACGCCGGCCAGCCGCTCACCGAGCATCCGCTGGTCGACAAGCTCGCCTTCACCGGCTCTGTCGTCACCGGTCGCAAGGTGATGATGGCCGGCGCCCAGGACATCAAGAACGTCAGCCTCGAACTCGGCGGCAAGTCGCCCTTCGTCGTCTTTGCCGACAGCGATATCGACAAGGCCATCGAATGGATCATGTTCGGTATCTTCTGGAACCAGGGCCAGGTCTGCTCGGCGACCTCGCGCGTGCTCGTCGAGGAAGAAATCTACGAGACCGTCGTCAAACGGCTGTGCGAGGAGGCGGCGAAGATCACCATCGGCAGCGGGCTCGAAGACGGCACCCTGCTCGGGCCGATCGTATCGAGGGGCCAGTACGACAAGATCATGGGCGCCATCGACCGTGCCCGCCAGGACGGCGCCACTGTGGCTGCCGGCGGCGGCCGACCGGCCAGCCTCAACACCGGCTATTTCATCGAACCCACGGTGCTGACGGACATGCGCGAGGACAGCTTCGTCTGGCGCGAGGAGATCTTCGGCCCGGTCGTCTGCGTCAAACCCTTCCGCGAGGAAGCCGACGCGATCCGCATGGCCAATGACAGCCGTTTCGGGCTGGCGGCTGCCGTCATGTCGGCCGACAGGGACCGTTGCGAGCGCGTCGCCCGGGCGTTTCGTGCCGGCATCGTCTGGATCAACTGCTCGCAGCCGACCTTCACCGAGGCGCCGTGGGGCGGTTACCGGCAATCGGGCATCGGCCGCGAGCTCGGCCGCTGGGGGCTTTCCAACTATCTCGAGACCAAGCAGATCACCAGTTTCGATGCGGACGAGCCCTGGGGCTGGTATCTCAAGGGATAGTGGCGAAAGGGCTGGGTCGACCTGTCGTCAAATTCCCTTCATGCACCTGTGAAATAAGCCGACTAACGATAGCATGCGAAAAGCTGTCGCTGGGCACATCGTATCCGGAGGGTCAGATGAACAGGTCGAACGACGACACCGAAACGCAGGACTGGCTCGAAGCGGAACTGGCCGACACGCTCGATGAAGACTACGAGCTCGAGCTGTCCGAGCCGGCTCTGTCGGAAGAGATCCGCAAGATCTACCGCAAGAGCCACCCGCCGACGATCCCGCGGATCGACTACTTCCGGACGCTCCTGAAGCTGCAGTCGGAGCTGATCAAGCTGCAGGACTGGGTGGTCTACCACAAGGAAAAGGTGGTGGTGATCTTCGAGGGTCGCGATTCCGCCGGCAAGGGCGGCGTCATTAAGCGCATCACGCAAAGGCTCAACCCGCGCGTCGTGCGCGTCGCCGCGCTGCCGGCGCCGTCCGACCGCGAAAAGACCCAATGGTATTTCCAGCGCTATGTGCCGCACCTGCCGGCCGGCGGCGAGATCGTGCTGTTCGACCGCTCCTGGTACAACCGCTCCGGCGTCGAGCGCGTCATGGGCTTTGCCACCGAAAACCAGGTCGAGCAGTTCTTCGACGACGTACCGGAATTCGAGCGCATGCTGGTGCGCTCGGGCATAAGGCTGGTCAAATACTGGTTCTCGATCACCGACGAGGAGCAGCAGATGCGCTTCCTTGTGCGTATCCATGATCCGCTGAAGCAGTGGAAACTCTCGCCCATGGACCTGCAGTCGCGGGTGCGCTGGGAGGCCTACACCAAGGCCAAGGAAGAGACGTTTGCCCGCACCAACATTCCCGAAGCGCCCTGGCACATCGTCGAAGGCAACGACAAGAAGCGCGCGCGGCTGAACTGCATCGACCACCTTCTGACCCAGATCCCCTACGAGGATGTGCCGCACGAGGAAATCTCCTTGCCTGAGCGCGTCTTCAATCCGGACTACGAGCGCAAGGTGCTGCCGCCGGAGCTCTACGTGCCGTCGAAATACTGACCGACATCTGGCCGGTTGGCGGCAGTTGAATGCGAGACGGCGCCCGCCCGCCTCGCTTGCAATATCCCTTCGAACATCAGAGATTGCCGTGAAACGACAGTTTCATGGAAATCGCAATGAGTCCGAAAGAACGTTCCTTCCTCACTCGTGTCCGTCAGGTGCTGCCGGACCTGCATCCGGCCGAGCGGCGGCTCGGCGACTTCCTCTGTGATTTTCCGGGCGAAGTCGCGAGCTACTCGGCCCAGGAACTGGCGGCGCTGGCGCATGTCTCGAAGGCGACCGTATCGCGTTTCATCCAGCGCCTCGGCTACGACAACTACGAGGAGGCGCGCCGCCACGCCCGCGCCGACAAGCAGACGGGCTCGCGCCTGTTTCTGGCGACCGCAACCGACAGCGGCGGCGAACAGTCGCTCACCTCCCATGTGGCCCAGGGCGTCGCCAACATCGAGGCGACCTTCCTCGCCATTTCCGAAACCCAGGTGACGGCGGCGGCGACCGCGATCCTTGGCGCCCGCAAGGTCTGGGTCATCGGCTTTCGCGCCAGCCACTCCTTCGCCACCTATCTGCAATGGCAGATGACCCAGGTCATCGAGAACATCTCGGCCGTTCCCGGAGGGGGCCAGACGCTCGGCGAGCATCTGGTCAGCATCGCAGGCGACGATGTCGTCATCCTTTTCGGCCTGCGCCGGCGCGTCTCCCTGATGGAGCCCATACTCAGCCAGCTCGAGAAATCAGGCGCACGGCTCATCTACATCACCGACGAGGGCGTACCGTTCCTCAGCCAGGCGGAGTGGCATTTCCGCTGCCAGACGCTGGCACCGGGCCCCCTCTTCAACCATGTCTCGGTGATGGCGCTCTGCCATCTCTTGACCACCCGATGCATCGAAATTGCCGGCACCGCCGGCCGAAACCGGTTGCGCGGCATCGAGGCCATCAACGATGCGCTTGAGGAATTGTGAGCACCGACTGGGCATCCGCCTGAAACTTCGGAATATTTTTTGAGCACGTGAAATCTGGGTTTCACATCGGCGAACGGGAGCAACCGGCGCCTAAGGCTCTGAGAACAAATGAGAAACCACAGTTTCTCATCGAATGGCATGAAATCTGCATTGCATATGCGGCGCGGCGAACGAGCGTTGCGTTCCGCAGCGCATCATAGAATCTTCTATGAAACTGAGATTTCATGATGTAGATTTCATGAAACTGAGATTTCATGATGTAGATTTCATGAAACTGAGTTTTCACATTTTCACGTTGTTAAGCCATAAAGGGGAACGAACCATGGCAGCGGAAAATATGGTGCCTTCCGGCAGGTCATCGCCGGTCATCAGACAGTTGGAATCAGCCTTCACCAAGATCGGCGTCACCGGCGCCCACAAGCAGATCCTCGCCCTCGTGCTCATCGGGTGCCTGTTCGACAGTTTCGAGCAGAACACCATCGGCGTCGCCGGCCCGATCCTGAAGGAGCATTGGGGCCTCACCGGCACCGACATCGGCTTCCTCAATACCATCACCTTTGGCAGCGCCGCTATCGGCCGCCTGCTGTCCGGCATCCTCGGCGACCGTTACGGCCGCCGCGTGATGCTGACCATCAACCTCCTGCTCTTCACCATCGGCTCGGCGGCCTGCGCCATGGCGCCGAACTTCGCCACCCTCTGCTTTGCCCGCGCCATCGTCGGCTTCGGGGTCGGCGGCGAGATCTCCACCGCCGTCACCATGCTTTCGGAATTCTGCTCGCCAAAATTCCGCGGCACGGCGGCCGGCCTCGTCAATGTCGGCGCCGGCGGCTTCGGCAACTTCCTCGCCCCCGCCTTCGGCCTGATGATCTTCACGCTTTTCCCGGGTGAAAACAGCTGGCGCTGGCTCTTCGCCGCCCTCGCCTTGCCGGCTCTTCTCGTTGTCTTCTACCGTCGCTTCGTGCCGGAGACACCGCGTTTCCTTGCGTCACAGGGCAAGATCGACGAGGCCAACAAGGTGCTTTCGATCCTGGCCTCCGGCTCGCTTCGCCCGCGCAACCTCAAGGTCCAGGAGTACCTCACCAAGGACCACCTGAAGGACGAGGAACCGGCCAAGAGCGACTGGAAGGAGCTCTTCCGCGCGCCCTTCATCGGTCGCACGATCCCCGTCGCCATCGCCATCTTGATGAGCTACGGCGCCCAGCTTTCGGTGCTGACGCTGATGCCGATCATTTTCGTGTCGATGGGCTATACGCTGCAGGGCAGCCTGCTCTACAGCATGATCATCCAGAGCGGCAGCGTGCTCGGCGCCATCGCAGCCTCGATGTTCGGCTACTACTTCCCGCGCAAGAAGGTGCTGACAACAGGCGCCGTGTTTGCCTGCCTTGCGGCCGTCTCGATCGCCTATCTCGGCACCAACATCTATCTGGTGCTGATGTTCGGCGCGATCTTCCAGTTCTTCGTGCTGCTGCTCAACACCTCGATCTGGATCTACGCGCCCGAACTCTTCCCGACCCGCATCCGCGCCTTCGGCGTGGCGCTGATCCTCGCAACCGGTTCGGCCGCGGGTTCATTCGTCCCCACCATCGCTGGCGCCCTCTTCGACGTCTACGGCATGGTCGGTGTCTTCGGGCTTGCCGCCGGCATGTATGCGGTCTTCGCCTTCTGCATCCAGCTCGGCCCCGAGACCTACGGAATGTCGATGGAAGACCTTACCCAGCCGGCCGATGCGGACCTTGCAAAGTCTGACACGTCTGAAATCAAAGTCGGCGCGGAACTGAGAACGTGAACACACATATCCTTCTCATCAACCCGAACAGTTCGCGTGCCACCAGCGACATGATGGTCGCCATTGCACGCCGGGCTGCATCAGGACGCATGGCCGTGGCAGTCGCCACGGCCATGCGGAACCCGTCGATGATCGTGACACCGGAGCAATTGACGGATGCTGCTGCCGAGGTCGTCGAGATCGGCCAAAAACATGACGCCGGATGTCGCGGCATCGTCGTCAGCGCCTTCGGCGATCCCGGCCTTGCCGCCCTCAAGCAGCGGCTCGATATCCCCGTCATCGGCATCTGCGAGGCCTCGATGATCGAGGCTTCGAAGAACGGCCGCAGGTTCGGCGTCGCCACTACGACGCCGGACCTGATCCAGGCGATCGACGACCGCGCCCGCGACCTCGGCGTCTGGCCGCAATATACAGGTATCCGCTGCACGCCTGGCGACCCGCTCGCGCTCTCCGCGCACCCGGACCGTCTGCTCTCGGCGCTCGGCGAGGCGGTGCGGCAATGCGTCGAAGTCGATGGCGCCGAGGCCGTCATCATCGGTGGCGGTCCGCTCGGCCAGGCTGCCGACGATCTGCAGCCAATGTTCTCGACTCCGATCATCGCCCCCATTCCAAGCGCCATCAACCGCATGCTTCACCTGATGCAGGTCGCCGCCTGAGCGGCGCCCGCGAGCCCATCATCGCCCAAAAAGAGTATGGATCGGGCGACCAGAAAGCCTGTTTCCACCGCCCACCCTGTGGTATTTTCGCTGTTCCTTAGGAGGCGAGACCAAAGCTGGGGCGGAGGTTGCGCGATGAAATCTCTCTTTGTTTCGCTGGCCGCGGTGGCGTTTCTTACCGCGACAGCCATGGCCGGCCCCTTGCATGACGCGGCACGGGACGGCGATACAGGGCGCGTCAAGCAACTGCTCGATCAGGGAACCGACATCACCGAGCCGGACGCGGCCGGCGAGCCGGCGCTGCTGATTGCGGCCCTGAAAGGGCGCAACGACGTGGTCGCGCTCCTCCTTGATCGCGGCACCGACATCGAGATCCGCAACAAGGGCGGCCTGACCGCATTGCATGCGGCCGCCTATGGCGGCGATCTCGAAACCGTCAAATTGCTCGTGGCCAGGGGCGCTCAGGTCAACGACGTCGCCAATTTCTACAAGATGTCGCCGCTGCACGCAGCCGCCGAAGAGGGCCATGCCGAGGTGGTCGCCTTCCTTCTCGCCAACAAGGCCGACATCGAGGCCAAGGAACGCAACGGCTACACGCCGCTGACGCAAGCCGGCTGGCGATCGTACTGGCCGGCCGCGGAGCTTCTTCTCAAGGCTGGAGCCACCTGCCAGAAGGCCGAGCTTGTCGGCGACTGGCTTTATGGCGAATGCACGAAACGGCAGTAACAACAGAGCGCCATGCGTTCATATGAACGCACAAAGGTCGTTCTGGTATTTTGATACTAGAGCCTCTTTCTGCCCCGAGCGATTCGGCTTGAAGGCAGGATGCTCTGGATCCGGAAACGGAGGAAATGGCATGTCTCGACACTCCATAGCATTTGCGATCGCGGCGACAGCGGCGTCCTTTGCGTCCGCCGGCCCGTCGCTGGCCGAAGAGCCCGTCAACACCGGCTACTTCGGCGATGTTGCGATCAAGGGATACGACCCGGTCGCCTACTTCACCGAGAACAAGGCTGTCGAAGGGTCGCCCGAGTTCAGCTACCGCTGGCTCGGCGCCACCTGGCAGTTTTCCAGTGCCGAACACCGAGACCAGTTCGTCAAGGAACCGACCCGCTATGCACCGCAATATGGCGGCTACTGCGCCGACGGCGTCTCCTTCGGGACGGTGACCACCAACATCGATCCGAAGGCCTGGCGCATCATCGAGGACAAGCTTTATCTGAGCTACGATCCGGGCGCGGCCGACGGTCTGGTCAAGAACCCGAACAAGGTGGTCGATTCGCGCAAGCACTGGTCCGAAGTAGAACAGACGCTGATCACCGAGAAAGCCAACATCAACTGGACGAAGCCTTCCCGCTGACCGGCTGTCCCGCAATCAGGGACCCCGCCTACCGTTCGATCGAGAAGAACTTCAGGGCCTGCGGCGTGACATTGATATAGTCCGCCGTGCGCTCGCCTTTTGCCGTGTTGCGGTAGACATAGCCGCAGACCATCCGGTCGAGGAAATATCCGTCATACTTCTCGCAGAGCTGGTTGCCCTTCACCTCGATGCGGCCGGTGATGTTGGTGTTGCTGGTGCGATAGGCGGTGTTGCCGGCGCTGTCGAAGAACTGCTGGAAGCTCGTGCCGTTCTTGTGCACGCCGACCCAGGTCTTGTCGGTGGTCAGCTGCTTGAGTTCCTCGGGGCCGAGCCGGTCGCTGGCCGCACCGACGAAACCGAAGGGCCATTCCGGAATGCCGGCAACACGAAGCCCGAACAGATGCCGATACAGGTCCTCCTCGCGCCAGTAGTCGTAGAGATAGCCGTAATAGCTGAGGTTCGTGTCCGGGAAGAGCTTCAGGAGTTCGGCCGTTTCCGCCGCCGCACTCTGCTGGTCGCCACGCTGGGCATAGGCGGACGCCAGGTACTCGCGCACCGCTTCCGCCTTCGGCAGCGACGCACCGGCCGCTTCGATCAGCGGGATCGCCTTTTCCAAGTGACGCGTCGTGTAATAGACGATGCCGGCGAGCAGCTGCAGGCTCGACGACGGCGACGGATCCAGCCTCAGCGCACGATCGATATCGTCGAGCGCCTGATCGTGTTCGCCGGTCTGGGCAAGCACCAGCGCCAGGTTGGCCAGAGCCTCGGCATCGCCGGGCTGGGCCGCGACGGCCCGTAGCGCCGATTCCTTGGCTTCCAGCGGACGGCCGTCGACCAGCTGCAGCAGTGCCAGCACCGTATGGGCGCGCGCATTGTTGGCATCGAGCTTCAGCGCCTGTCCGGCCGCATCATAGGCGATCTTGCGGGCCACCGCCGCCGACCAGAGATAGTTGTAGTCGTTGCGCCAGACGTCGACGGCGATGCGGGCGATGCCGGCGTGGGCATCGGCAAAATCCGGGTCGAGATCGATCGCCCGCTGGTAATAGGAAAGCGTCTGGCGATAGGTGTCGACATCCCGCCAGATGAGCCCCTGCTGCTCGGCCCGCATGTAGTTGTCATAGGCCTCGAGATTGTCGGTGGGGATGCGCGCCAGCTGGTCGCGCTCACCCTCGCTGAGTTTCACCTCGAGGGCGGCGATGATCTTGCCGATCACATCGTCCTGGACCGCGAACAGATCGGCATATTGCCGGTCGTAACGCTCCGCCCAGAGCGACAGTCCGCTCACCGCATCGATCAGCTTGACGTTGATGCGCAGCCGCTGGTCGGCCCGCTGCAGCGTGCCCTCGAGCACATAATGCACGCCAAGCTCGGCGGCCACGTCCTGGATCGTGTTGGCGCTTCCTTTCAGCGCAAAGACCGAGTGCCGGGCAATGACGAAAAGGCCGGACACTTTCGACAGTTCGGTGATGAGATCGTCGGTCAGTCCTTCGGCGAGATGATCGTGCTCGGCATCGCCGCTGACATTGATGAACGGCAGGACGGCGACGGACGGCTGGTCCGGCAGCGGATAGGCAAAACGCTGTCCCGCCCCCTCCTGTCCGATCCATGTCCAGGGCTGCCACCAGGCGGCCGCCGTGGCAAGGGCGATCGCAAGGGCGCCGACAACCAGCCCCTTCACCCACGCGGCGCGGCGCGGCTTCTTCTCGACCGTGGTCTTGCCCGCCGCCTCGGGGTCGAGAAGCACCCGGTAGACCCGGATCGGATCGGCCAGCCCCTTCACGGCCTGCCGTCCGAGCGAAACGAAACCGACCTTCAGCTTGGAACCGACCTGATCATAGGCCGTGCCGGAGATGGCGATCCCACCCGGCTCGGCCAGCCCCTGCACCCGATCGGCAATGTTGACGCCGTCGCCGTGGATGTCCTCGCCCTCGACGATGATGTCGCCAAGGTTGATGCCGATGCGAAAATCCAGCCGCTCGCCGTTTGGCGCCTTGCCGGCTTCCGCTTCCGCCTTGCGCCTCTGGATCTCGACCGCGCATTGGGTGGCGTCGACGACGCTGCGGAATTCGACCAGCAAGCCATCGCCCATCGTCTTCACCAGGCGACCGTGATGCTCGCGAAACAGCGGCTCCAGGATATCGGAAAGGTCCGACTGGAATCGAAGACGCGTCCCTTCCTCGTCCAGCCGGCTCAAGCGGCTGTAACCGACGACATCCGCGATCAGGACGGCAGCGAGACGGCGCTCCATCGACGAACTCTCAACGTGCGATGTACTCCAGCCTCAATGTTACCGCAGCTTGGCGGTCGGCGCCATCGGAGCCCATGGCCGAGACTCCTCGCACGCGCCGTAACCGTTACGTACTTGCGATGCCTCGCCGAACTGGCACGATCGCCGGCGATCATCCAAAGGAAGCTGCCATGCTCAATAGACGGTCTCTGCTGGTGCTCGGCGCCCTTGCGACGGCACTGCCGGCACTCAAGGTCCCGCGTGCGGATGCCGCCGATACCGGCCTCACCGCGGACGCGGCGCGCGCCATCGCCAAGGACGCCTACATCTACGGCTTTCCGCTGGTCGACAATTACCGCATCCAGCATTCCTACTTCGTCGATAGCGGCGGACCGGAGTTCAAGGCACCCTGGAACCAACTGGTCAACAATGCGCGGGTCTACACGCCTGACGACAAGGCGATCCAGACGCCGAATTCGGATACCCCCTATTCCTACGTCGGCGCCGACCTTAGGGCGGAACCGCTGGTTTTCACCGTGCCGGCGGTCGAGAAAGACCGGTATTATTCGCTGCAGTTCATCGACCTCTACACTTTCAATTTCGCCTATATCGGCAGCCGTGCGACTGGCAATGGGGCTGGCACGTATCTGCTTGCGGGCCCGAACTGGAAAGGCGAGACGCCTGCGGGCATCACAACCGTCATCCGTTCGGAAACCGAATTCGCCTTCGTGCTTTACCGCACGCAGCTCTTCAATCCCGGCGACATCGACAACGTCAAGAAGATCCAGGCCGGCTACAAGGTCGAGCCGCTGTCGAGCTTCCTCGGCGAGCCCGCCCCGGCAGCCGCTCCCGCCGTTGACTTCACTGCCCCCTTGAGCGCCGCCGACGAGAAAACCTCGCCCGAGTTCTTCCGGGTTCTCAATTTCATCCTGCAGTTCTGCCCGACGCACCCGTCCGAGACCACGCTGATGGAGCGTTTCGCCGACCTGAACATCGGCGCAGGCAATACATTCGACCTCGGCGCCTTCCCGCCGGACATCCAGAAGGCGATCACTGAGGGCATGGCGGATGCCTGGGCCGCGTTCAAGGAACACAAGGAGACGATGATCGACACCGGCAAGGCCTCGAGCGCCGATGCGTTCGGCACCCGCGAATTCCTGAAGAACGACTACCTGCAGCGCATGTCGGGTGCGGCGCTCGGCATCTACGGCAATTCCAAGGACGAGGCGATCTACCCCGCCTATTTCGTAGACGATCAGAAGAAACCGCTGACCGGCGCCGGCAAATACACCCTGCGTTTTGCGCCAGGGCAACTGCCGCCCGTCAATGCCTTTTGGTCCGTCACCCTCTATGAACTGCCGGCGAGCCTGCTCTACGCCAATCCACTCAATCGCTATCTGATCAATTCGCCGATGCTTGCCGGCCTGAAGAAGGATGGCGATGGCGGCGTTACGCTCTATGTTCAAAACGAGAGCCCGGGCGCTGACAAGGAACCGAATTGGCTGCCCGCCCCTACCGGCCCGTTTTTCATGGCCATGCGCCTCTACTGGCCGAAAGCCGATGCGCTCGACGGCAAATGGAAAGCGCCAGCCCTGCACCACGTCAATTGACCGCCGAGGACCTGACATGACGAAATCCAGTATCGCTCTTGCCCTGACCGCAGCTTTTGTTGGCTTCAGCCCACTGACGGCGACCGCTGCCGACCCCGTGACCGTCGGCGTCGACAACTTCGTTCGCGCCGAGAGCGACATGTACGCCGCCAGCATGGTCAAGGACGGCGCCTTCGGCAAGTTCCTGCACCGGCGCGAACCGGCCTCGATCGACAATCAGACCGTCATCCGCCTCAACCGCGACACGCTTTATTCCTCGGCCGTGTTCGATCTCGATGCCGGCCCGGTCACCATCACCCTGCCAGACGCGGGAAAACGCTTCATGTCGATGCAGGTGATCAACGAGGATCACTATGTGCCCGAGGTCGTCTACGATGCAGGCGAAACGACGCTGACCAGGGAAAAGGTCGGCACACGCTACGTCGTCGTCGGCATCCGCACGCTGGTCGATCCCGCCGACAAGAAGGATATCGCCGAGGTGCATGCCCTGCAGGACGCGATCAAGGTCAGCCAGAAAGATGCAGGCAAGTTCGAGGTCCCGGCCTGGGATCCGGCCAGCCAGAAGAAGGTGCGCGAGGCGCTGCTCGCACTTGGCGCGACGATGCCAGACTTCAAGAAGGCCTTCGGCACCAGGGAGGAAGTCGATCCGATCCGCCACCTGATCGGCACCGCAACCGGCTGGGGCGGCAACCCGGACAAGGACGCGACCTATCTCAACGTCACGCCGGCCAACAACGACGGCAAGACGGTCTACAGGCTTACCGTCAAGGATGTGCCGGTCGACGCCTTCTGGTCGGTCAGCGTCTATGACGCGCAAGGCTTCTACGAGAAGAACCCCTACGACGCCTATGCGATCAACAACATCACGGCCAGGAAGGGCGACGACGGCAGCGTCTCGATCCAGTTCGGCGGCTGCGATGGCAAGATCGCCAATTGCCTGCCCGTGGTCGACGGCTGGAACTACACGGTGCGGCTCTACCGGCCGCGCAAGGAAATCCTCGACGGCTCCTGGCACTTCCCCGAGCCGCAGCCGGTAAACTAGGTTTTCCGCATCGCGATTGTGCGGCGCTCATCGCTTTGCCTGTCGCCCCTGACGATGGGCCGGAAGGCGACGGACGATGACGGGCCGGAGGTCAGCCCGTCGTCATCCGCTATCGCAAACTTATTCCGCCGCTTCGGTCTCCGGCATCGGCACATAGTTGAGGATCGGCGACAGCCAGCGCTCGACCTCGCGCACCGGCATGCGCTTGCGCTCTGCATAGTCCTCGACCTGGTCGCGCTCGACCTTGGCGACGCCGAAGTAATAGGCCTCGGGGTGGCCGATATAGAGACCCGAGACCGACGAGCCCGGCCACATTGCATAGCTCTCCGTCAGGCTGACGCCGATCGTCGCTTCCGCATCAAGAAGGCGGAACAGCGTCGCCTTTTCCGTGTGGTCGGGCTGGGCCGGATAACCCGGCGCCGGGCGGATGCCGGCATAGGGCTCGCCGATCAGCTCCTGCGGCGTGAAGGTCTCGTCCGCCGCATAACCCCAGAGCTCCCGGCGCACATATTCATGCATGCGCTCGGCGAAGGCTTCGGCGAAACGGTCGGCCAGTGCCTTGACCAGGATCGAGGAATAGTCGTCGTTGGCGCGCTCGAAGCGCTCGGCGATCGCCACCTCCTCGATGCCGGCCGTGACCACGAAGCCGCCGACATAGTCCTTGGAGCCGCTGTCGGCAGGGGCAACGAAATCGGACAGCGCCACGTTGGCACGGCCGTCGCGCTTCGACAGCTGCTGGCGCAGCGTGAAGAAGGTCGCAAGTTCGGAAGAGCGATTCTCGCCGGTAAAGAGCCGGATGTCGTCGCCGACGGTGCCCGCCGGCCAGAAACCGACCACGGCCTTAGGCGCGAACCACTTTTCCTCGATAATCTTTTTCAGCATCGCCTGGGCATCGTCGAACAGCTGGCGGGCGGCAGCCCCTTGCGCCTCGTCGTCGAGGATCTTCGGATAGACGCCCTTCAGCTCCCAGGTCTGGAAGAACGGCGTCCAGTCGATATAGCAGGCAAGCTCGGCCAGATCCCAGCTTTCAAAGACGCGCGTACCGAGGAAGGACGGCGCCTTTGCCTGGTAACCGCTCCAATCGATCTTGTGCTGGTTGGCGCGGGCCTGCGACAGGGGCAGGCGGCGCTTTTCCGCTTCGTTGCGGGCATGCGCATCGGCGACCTTGCGGTACTCGGCCCGCACCGTTTCCATGTAGTTGTCACGCGCTTCCGGTGACAAAAGGCTCGAAACGACCCCGACGGCGCGGCTGGCGTCGGTGACGTAAACCGTCTGGCCACGGTCGTAGCGCGGGTTGATCTTGACGGCGGTGTGCACGCGACTGGTCGTCGCGCCGCCGATCAAAAGCGGCACGTCGAAACCTTCGCGTTCCAGCTCGGAGGCGACATGCACCATTTCGTCGAGTGACGGGGTGATCAGGCCGGAAAGACCGATGATGTCGACCTTCTGCTCGCGCGCCACGTCGAGGATTTTTGCCGAGGGCACCATGACGCCGAGATCGATGATCTCGTAGTTGTTGCAGGCAAGCACGACGCCGACGATGTTCTTGCCGATGTCGTGCACGTCGCCCTTGACGGTCGCCATCAGGATCTTGCCGGCGCTCTGGCGCGCCTCGCCGCCATTGGCAAGCTTTTCCGCCTCCATGTGCGGCAGAAGCACGGCGACGGCCTGCTTCATCACCCGGGCGGATTTGACCACCTGCGGCAGGAACATCTTGCCGGAACCGAAGAGATCGCCAACGACGTTCATGCCGGCCATCAGCGGCCCTTCGATGACGTGCAGCGGCCGCGCCGCAGCAAGCCGCGCCTCGTCGGTGTCAGCCTCGATGTACTCGGTTATGCCGTTGACCAGCGCATGTTCGAGGCGCTTTTCGACAGACCATTCGCGCCAGGAGAGATCCTTCTCTCGGCCTTGAGAACCGCCCTGCCCGCGATAACGTTCGGCGATCTCGAGCATGCGCTCGGTCGAATCGGTGCGGCGGTTGAGCACCACGTCCTCGCAGGCCTCGCGCAGGTCCGCATCGATCGCGTCGTAGACGGCGAGCTGGCCGGCATTGACGATGCCCATGTCCATGCCCGCCTGGATGGCGTGATAGAGGAACACCGCGTGCATCGCCTCGCGCACCGGCTCGTTGCCGCGGAACGAGAACGAAAGGTTGGAGACGCCGCCCGACACATGCACATGCGGCAGGGTCTTGATGATCTCGCGCGTCGCCTCGATGAAGTCGACGCCGTAGTTGTTGTGCTCCTCGATGCCGGTCGCGACCGCAAAGATATTCGGATCGAAGATGATGTCTTCCGGAGGGAACCCGGCTTGTTCGGTCAAGAGTTTGTAGGCGCGGGTGCAGATCTCGACCTTGCGCGCCTGCGTGTCGGCCTGGCCGACTTCATCAAAAGCCATGATGACGACGGCAGCGCCATAGGCGCGGCAGAGTTTCGCGTGGTGGAGAAACGCCTCCTCGCCTTCCTTCATGGAAATGGAATTGACCAGAGGCTTGCCCTGAACGCACTTCAGGCCCGCCTCGATCACCTCCCATTTCGATGAATCGATCATCACGGGAACGCGGGCGATATCCGGCTCGGAAGCGACGAGGTTCAGGAACTCGATCATTGCCTGCTTCGAATCGATCAGGCCTTCGTCCATGTTGATGTCGATGATCTGGGCGCCGTTGGCCACCTGGTCGCGCGCGACATCAAGGGCTGCCGAATAGTCGCCGGCGGTGATCAGCTTGCGGAACTTGGCCGAACCGGTGACGTTGGTGCGCTCGCCGACATTGACGAAAGGAATGTCCGACGTCAGCGTGAAGGGCTCCAGGCCGGACAGCCGCATCAGCGGCTCGACCGTGGGGATCTCGCGCGGCGGATGCTTGGCGACGGCCTTGGCGATCGCGCTGATATGGGCCGGCGTCGAGCCGCAGCAGCCGCCGACGATGTTGAGCAGGCCGTCGCGGGCAAAGGCTTCGACCTGTGCCGCCATCTGCTCCGGCGTCTCGTCGTACTGGCCGAACTCGTTCGGCAGGCCGGCATTGGGATAGGCGCAGACGAAGGTGTCGGCGACGCCGGAGAGCTCGTCGATATGGGCGCGCATGGCATTGGCGCCAAGCGCGCAGTTGAGCCCGATGGTGAAGGGATCCGCATGGCGCACGGAATGCCAGAAGGCGGTCGGCGTCTGGCCGGACAGCGTGCGGCCCGAGAGATCGGTGATCGTGCCCGAGATCATCACGGGCAGCTCGATGCCCTTCTCGGCAAAGACTTCCTTGGTCGCGAAGATCGCCGCCTTGGCGTTCAACGTGTCGAAGATCGTCTCGATCAGGATGATGTCGGCGCCGCCGTCGATCAGGCCGCCGATCTGCTCGGCATAGGCGATCCTGAGATCGTCGAAGGTGACCGCACGGTAGCCGGGATTGTTGACGTCGGGCGAGATCGACGCGGTGCGGTTGGTCGGCCCGAGCGCGCCGGCGACGAACCGGCGTCGGCCGTCTTCGGCTTCGGCGCGCCTGGCGGCCCGGCGGGCGACCCGCGCGCCATCGCGGTTGAGCTCATAGACCATGTCCTCCATGCCGTAGTCGGCCTGGGCGATGCGCGTCGAGGAGAAGGTGTTGGTCTCGAGGATATCGGCGCCGGCAATCGCATAGGCGTAGTGAATGTCCTCGATCGCCTTTGGCTGCGTCAGTGTCAGGAGGTCGTTGTTGCCCTGTTGATGACAGGCACAACCGCCGAACCGATCGCCCCGGAAATGCTGTTCGATGAAGCCGAGCTGCTGGATTTCCGTGCCCATTGCACCATCCATGATCAGGATGCGTTCGCTGGCGGCTTTGCGCAGCGCGCGCATGATCTCGGAGCCGTCCGGTTTGGAGGAAACGTCACCGAAAAGGGCGCTGATGGCGGACATGGGAAATCTCCCGTTCTGAAAACGACAAAGACGAAACATGTCAGTCACATAAAGATATCTTTATGTCAACATATGATCCAATCACTTTTGCCCATCAGGCAAAGAAAATGGCCCGCCGCGATTGCGGCGGGCCATCGGAACAACGGCCTGTTATCAAACGGCAAATCAGAGCCGCGCGAGACAATCCTCGGCTTCGTAGATGGCGCAAAGGATGTGGTAGAAACTGCTCGCCGGGGCCGGCTCGTCGACAAAGGCCCCTTCGGCCGACTGCTTGTCGCGCCAGAGGCCTGCGACCGGCGTATCGAGAAACGTCTGCAACGCCTTTGCGGCCCGTCCCGCTGACCCAAGATAACGTTCGCGCTCCGCACCGCCGGTCAGCGCGGCGAAGCGGACGGCCGCCTTCAGCCATTCGGTCTGCGGCCAGAGGCGGGCGATCGGATCGGCGACCGAGAGATCGTCGAAGAGCGTCATGATCGCGACATCACGATTGGCGCAAACGCCGTGCGCTTCGCCGAGGTCGAAGAGGCGGCGCGCCTTGACGATCGCCTCGGCGCTGCCGCGGCGTTCCGCCCAGCGCAGCAGCAGCCAGGCCCATTCGAACAGATGACCGGGCTCGACGATCCGGCCCTTGTCGCCGGCAAAGGGCGCCCAGTCGTGGTCGAAGAATTCGCGCAGCACGCCGGTCTCGGCATCGATGAAATGATCCATCGCCAGATGCGCAATCTCGTCGGCAAGATTGCCCCAGGCGACCTGGTCGAACCCATCCACCGCTTCGCTCGCAAGGCAGGCCTCGAACAGGTGCATGTGCGGATTGGAGCCGAGCGGCAAGCGCGACGGATTGCCCTCCTCGAAGCCCGCAAACGGATGCTTGACGTTCGCCTCCAGATAAAGGCGGAGCGCGTTGCTGCGTTCGATCATCTCGGCCTTGCGCGCCGGGATGACCTCGGCGAGGTAGGCAAAGGCCAGCAGTGCGAACGCCTGATTGTAGAGATCGAAGGACGGATCGAGCAGATTGCCGTCGGCGTCGGCGAGAGCCCCGTAAAAGCCGTCCGGCTGCTTGAAGACGCGGTCAAAATAGGCAAGCCCGCCTTCGGCTGCACCGCGCCAGTCGCCCGACCAGCCGCGGCGTCCCGCCTCGGCAAAACAATAGACCTGCCGCGGCTGCACCCGCGAGCGACGATTGGCGCGGGTCGGCTCACCCGCCATGTCGATCGTCTCGACGAAGCCGCCGGCAGCATCGACCCCCTTGACGCGCCAGAGCGGCAGGGCCTTGTCGGTGAGCCACCGAGACAGCACGCGCGATTGCGAAAAGATATCCACTGCCAACGCTCAGTCCTCGAACTTCAACGCGGCATGATCCTTGCCAAGCAAGGCGCAGAGCGCCTCGACCACCATGTTGTGGTCTTCGCGCTGCGGCAGGCCGGAAACGGTGACGGCGCCGATGCAGCCGGTGCCCTGGACGACGATCGGGAAGCTGCCGCCATGCGCGGCGTAATCGGCATCCGGCAGCCCGAGCTTGGCCTGCAGGTTCGTCTGCGCCTTGGCAAGCTCCCGACCCGTCGCATAGCTGCTCTTGAACAGCCGGAATACCGTGTTGCGCTTGCGGCGCACCCAGTTCGGATTGTCGGGCGTCGCCCCCTCGAGCGCCGCGTAAAACACCTGCATCGAGAACAGCGTGACGTCGATGACGACGCCGAGCTTGCGTTCGACCGCCATCTTGCGCAGGAGCGCGCCGAGCTCCCAGGCCGTATCGAGATCGAAGCGCTCGAACTGCAATTCCTGTTCCTGCCGCGCGATGCGGGCGAGGTCCTTTTCGATGTTCATGCTATCAGTCCTTCCAGAGCCAGGCCGCACCGCGCACGCCGGAGCTGTCGCCATGCAGGGCTTTGCGGATAGGGGTTTCGAACGTATCGCCGAAGAGATAATCGACCACCCGCGGCGGAACGTCGTCATAGATCTCGTCGACATTCGACATGCCGCCACCGAGCACGTAGACATCGGGGTCGACGATGTTGGTGAGCAGCGCCAGGCTGCGCGCCAGCCGGTCTACGAAGCGCTCGTAGACGCCTGATGCCACCGGATCGCCAGCGCGTTTCGCCTCGATGATCTCGCGTCCGCGCTTTTCGACGCCCGTCGTCAGGCGATAGTCGAGCTCGACGCCGGTGCCGCAGGCATACATGTCGAGGCAGCCGTGCTTGCCGCACCAGCATTTGTGGCCGGGATACTCGTCCTTCGTCATCCACGGCAGCGGGTAATGACCGATCTCGGCGGCAACGCCCTGGTAGCCCGCATGCACCTTCTTGCCGATCGCCAGCCCGCCACCGTGCCCGGTACCAACGATCACGCCGAACACGGTCTGCGCGTCCTTGCCGGCGCCGTCGACGGCCTCCGAGACCGCCAGGCAGTTGGCGTCATTGGCGAGCCGGACCGGGCGGCCAAGAGCGGCCTCGAGATCGCGGCCAAGCGGCTTGCCGTTGATCAGGACGGCATTGGAGTTGCGCACGATGCCGGTGCGCGGATTGGGACTGCCGGGAATGCCGATGCCGATCGAGCCACTTTCGCCAGCCGATTGTTCAGCCGCGGCAACAAGGTCGATAACGGCGCGCACACAGTCGTCATAACCGCTGGTCGGGGTCGCGACGCGATGACGGGCGCGCGTCTCGCCATCGCGACCAAGCGCGATGACTTCCATTTTCGTGCCGCCCCAATCTATTCCGATGAACATATGTGGATCAGGTCTCTGATGAAGGTCTTCAAGGGGAGCGCCAGCCTCCTCAAGCGGCGCTTGCTTTGCTTAGCATTCGAAAGACCTGAAAGACCAGCCCGTTTTGCAATCGATTTAAATCGACAGATGGACACCCATGTGACGGTTGATGAGGACGTACCCTTCGCCCGCGTCTCACAGCATTTCCGGCCCGCATCCACGCAAAAACACTTGGCGAAGGGGCCGCGCTTTTGTATGGGTGCTATCCAAGTGGTCCCGTAGCTCAGCAGGATAGAGCACCAGATTCCTAATCTGGGGGTCGCGCGTTCGAATCGCGCCGGGATCACCACTCCAAACTTCGCGATCGAACTGGACGCGGCGCATGCCGCGATGACGCCGTGGACGACAGCAAGAAAAGCGCCTCCGAGGCGACCTCAGTTCGATTGCTTGTGACCTACATGGAGATGCTCAACAGGCCGGCCGGAGACGCGCTTCCGCCGCCCGTCGAGCACGTGACGGTCCGCCCCGAACGCCCGGATGCCGCGACATTTCTGCGGCTCTACCGCGCCGTCGGCGATCCGCTGCGCTGGGATCAGCGTTCGCGCATGCCGGCAACAGACCTTGACCGCTTCCTCGCCAGTCCCTCCACGGGCCTCTTCATTCTGCGGCTGGATGGTCGGGCACTCGGGCTGTGCGAGTTCGACCGCATCGACACGTCGGACGTCGAGCTCACCCATTTCGGCCTGGTCCCGGAGGCGTATGGCCGTAAACTTGGGCCGTACCTGCTCGACAGCGCCTTGCGCACCGTCTGGGACCGAGGTCCCGAGCGCATCTGGCTGCACACGGACGAGTGGGATCACCCGAAAGCCCAGGACGTCTACCGCCGGACCGGCTTCAGCGTCTTTGCTGAAAAGCTCGAAGTGATCGAACCCTGACGCCAGACTTCAACGCAGCGGCTGCCACGCCGGACCTCGCCAGGCCTTGAGTTCCTGCAGGAAAACTTGCAGTCGCAGCGGCAGGAACCGCCGCGTCGGATAGACCGCGTGCACGAAGACATCGGGCGCCGACCATTCGGGAAGCACGCGCACGAGCTTGCCGCTTGAAAGCAGGCTGTCGCAAAAGATCGGCGGAAGCCGGCCGATGCCGTGGCCGCGCTCGGTGATGGCGCTCGCCGATTGGACATCGTGAACCGAGACGGATCCGGTCACGGGAAGGCTGACCGTTTCGCGGCCATTGACGAGATGCCATTCGGCTTCGTTGTTGCGCGCATTGACCAGCACGCAGCGATGCCCGCTGAGGTCTTCCGGCCGCGTTGGGAGGCCGTGCTGACTGAGGTACTCGGGGGCCGCCACCAGGATATGGGTGCTTTTGCCGAGACGCTGCGCAACGAGCGACGAATCACGCAACTCGCCGAAGCGGACCGCCACATCAATGTTTTCGGCAACGAGATCGACGAACACGTTGGTGACGAGAAGATCGACCTCGATGTCGGGATATGTCGTCAGAAATGCCGACAGGAAATCGAAGAAGGGCGGCTGCCCGAGCGTCATCGGAACGGTAATGCGCAGCAAACCTTCGGGCTTTCTCTGCGCCTCGCCCAAGACCCGCTCGGCATCCTGAAGCTGCTGCAGCGGTTCGCTGCATTCGGCAAAATAGGCGCGCCCCTGAAGCGTCAGGCTCAGTTTGCGGGTTGTGCGTTGGATCAACGTGACGCCCAGCTGCTCTTCGAGCGCCGTGACCTTGCGGCTGACGGTGGAGACCGGCATGCCGAGCGCGCGCGCCGCCCGGCTGAAGCTCTCAAAGCGGGCAACTGCGGCAAACACCGCGATATCGTTCAAATCGATCATGGGTTTATTTTTCACTGATGGAAATGTAATTCCAGATATTTCCGTCTAATCGCGTAATCGCACCTCGTCCATATTGATCTCACCAAGCCAATCCAACCACGGAGAGTTCAAATGGCAAACAAGGTCGCAATCATTACCGGTGCCTCCCAGGGTATCGGCGCCGGTCTGGTCAACGCCTTCCTCAGTGAAGGGTATAACGTCGTCGCCACCTCGCGAAACGTCAGCCGGTCCGAGGAAATCATCAGCTCGGACCGTGTCGCCCGGGTGGACGGCGATATCGCCGATCCGCAGACGGCCAAGCGCGTGGTCGAAACCGCCATCGACCGGTTCGGCTCGATCGACGCGCTCGTCAACAATGCCGGCATCTTCTTCACCAAGCCCTTCGTCGACTACACGGCTGACGACTACCGTCAGCTGAGTGCGACGAACCTCGAGGGCTTCCTCCATACGACCCAGCTGGTGATCCGCCAAATGCTGGCGCAGAAACGGGGCGGCAGCATCGTCAGCATCACGACGCCGCTCGCCGATCACCCGATCGCAGGCGTGAACGCCTCGGTCGCGATGCTCACCAAGGGCGGGATCAATGCGATCTCGAAAAACATCGCCATGGAGTACGCAAGGGACGCGATCCGCGTCAACGTCGTCGCACCCGGGGTCGTCGACACGCCGCTCCACAAGGACAATCCGAAGGATTTCCTCAACACGCTCTCGCCGATGCACAGCATTTCCAGCGTCGACGAGATCGTCGATGCGGTCATGTTCCTGACCAGGGCGCCGCGCATAACAGGGGAGGTGCTGAACGTCGACGGCGGCGCGCATCTGGGCCGATGGTAGACCGGGCACTTGCGCCCGCCGCTGGCGCAGAACAGCGGCTGCGGGAGTTCGGCATCACCTTGCCTCCCCCGCCAACACCCTTCGGCAACTATGTCGAGGGGGTCCGGATCGGCAAGCTGCTCTACCTGAGCGGCATGCTGCCGGTCATCGACCGCAAGCCGCAGATGATCGGCCGGCTGGGCGCGGAACTGAGCGTCGACGAAGGGCAGCGTGCCGCAGAGATCGCCACCTTGAGTGGCCTGTCGGCAATCAAGGCGGAACTCGGATCACTCGACAGGGTCACCGCCGTGGCCAAGCTCGGTGTCTATATCGCCACTTCAGGCGATTTCCGCGAGCACCCGAAAGTCGCGGACGGTGCGTCCAATCTGCTCGCCAGGGTCTTCGGCCCGGAGATGCTGTCCGGCCGCGTCGTCCTCGGCGTCGCCAGCCTGCCGCTCGGACTGCCGGTCGAGATCGAGCTCCTTGTCGAAGTGGCAGAGTAGATGTGAGATGGCCGGCGGCGTTCAACGCCGCCGGTCGAAAAAATCGCTTCGTCATTTGCCTGTCACGAACAAAAGCTATTGAACAGCCATACCTTCTTGATGACCACGGATGAACTGGCGTCGATCGAAGGTGATGAGGAAGGTCGGGTTTGCCCCGGCCTTTTTTGTTGCCCGCCTGCAAGCGTCAGCCGTCCGGCCGGCAGACGCGCAACCGGTGACCATCCGGATCAAGGGCGACGAAGGTACGACCGAAAACGGCCGTCATCAGTTCCTGTTCTATACTGATCCCACGGTTGCGCCATTCCCCATGGAGCCGCTCGACCTCGGCATCGTCCGCCACCATGAAGGCGATTTCCGCGCGGTGACCGGTTCCGGACGAGACGAAATCCTTGGCCTGCGTGGACCAGAGGCTGAAGGTCAGGCCGTTTTCAAGCTCGAAGGCGACATAGCTCGGAAAAGCGGCGGCAGGCTCGCGGCCAATGAGATCGGCATAAAAGCGCGCGCTTCGCGTCGGGTCTTCGACATAGAGCAGGATCAGGTTGGGTGACAGCATCGTCGGGCCTCCGTTTGCGATGCCCGACCCTAGGCAAGACGACTGTCAGTTCCTGTCAGCATCGAGCGCGCATCAAAAAACCGCCGGTCCCATTGGAACCGGCGGTCCTGGCACTTCGCTGGAAGGCGGCGTCAGAAGACGGCCAGGTATTTGAGCAGAGAGATGATGCCGATGATGATCACGATGATCTGGACGATCTGCTTGGCGCGCGCGTCGAGCGGCAGGCGCTGGACGAGGTAGAGCACCAGCACGATGACGAGGAAGGTAATCAGAATTCCGATAAGCAGCCCCATGGAACACTCCCATTTTCACACAACAGCGCCGCGATGGCGTCGGGATTGTAACTAGGGGACGAGGGCAAAAGTTCCAATCGGAGCGACAACTTATGTAGCCGGCTCGTCAATTCTGCGACATCTGGGGTGGTGCCTTTCGGGCCATTCGCACTTCAGGACGCGGGCTTGCAGGCGATCCCCTTGTCCTCGTCGCCCTTCATCGCATCAAACAGCGTCGCCTCCTCGCCCTTCGTCCACCAGACATACTGCCCGCCCGCATATCTGGCGCCAGAACCCGAGATCACGTTCGATGCGACGACGAAGGTTCCGTCGATGGTGAAGGTCACCAGCGAGACCGGGCCGGCATTGATATACTCCGCCTCCACAGCCTTGCCGCCGCAGTCGTAGCGGACCGTCTGCCGGTCCACGCTGTCGGCCCCCGGGACGCGGATCGTCACGTCGCTGCCTTCGGATGCCGTGGTCATCGACGCCAGTTTCACCGCAAGGCCACCGCCTGCCTTACCAAGCACGAGCTTCGAGCCCTCGATGCTCCATGCCAGTTCACGGCTGAGCGCCTGGAGGAACTTCTGCTCCTGGTTCATCACCGCGGGCACGCACATCTTGCGCGTGGAGGCGGCGGGACCAAAGGTGATCTTGGATCCGGAAAGACTGAAGGTGCCGGTGAAATGGTTGCAGCCGGCCATGCCGCCATAGGTCCCGTCCTCACGGATTTCGAGCGTCGACTGCAGATTGTCGATCACCCCGCCCCCGCCGATGTCTTCGGCGAGCCAGGTGCCGACGAGTTGTTTCGGCACGTTTTCCGCTGCAACCGGTTGCATCGAGGCCATCTCGATCGTGACGCAGGCGCAGGAAACGGCGGCAATGGTTTTCAGCATCGCGAACTCCTCGGGGCTTCGACTCAAACAGATCCGATTCTTAGCCCGCGGACGAGACGGATTGAAGACCGTGCCCTTGTTGCCGGCCGATTTCGCCTGTAGAGCCTAGCGCACAACATAAAAAACCCGGAACGATCTCACCAAGATCGTGCGCTCCGCCCGCGACGAAAGCCGCTGCCTGCGCATCGCATCCGGAAAAAACGATATGGGTATTGGCATGGCATCCCGCGACAGTGCGAAACGCCGACTGACGATCCTTGGCTCGACCGGCTCGATCGGTACCAACACGCTCGACGTCATCGAGCGCCTGGGCGGCTGCGATCGCTTCGACGTCGTTGCCGTCACCGGCAACGGCAACATTCCGCTGCTCGCCGAGCAGGCGGTGAAGGCAGGCGCCGAACTTGCCGTGACGGCCAATGAAAGCCAGTACGAAAACCTGAAGGCGGCTCTTGCCGGCACCGGCATAGAAGTCGCCGCCGGCAGGAACGGCCTGATCGAGGCCGCCGCGCGCGACGCCGACTGGGTGATGGCGGCGATCGTCGGCAATGCCGGCCTCGCGCCGACGCTTGCTGCCGCCCGTCGTGGCGCCGACATCGCGCTTGCCAACAAGGAGTGCCTGGTTTCCGCCGGCAGCCTGTTCATCGATGCGGTGAAGACCGGCGGCGGCCGGCTGCTGCCGGTTGACAGCGAGCACAATGCCATCTTCCAGGTGCTGGAGGAACATCAACGCCACGCGGTCGAGCGCATCATCCTGACCGCCTCCGGTGGCCCGTTCCGCACCAAGTCGCTCGAAGAGATGCGTCACGTGACGGCCGACGTGGCGCGCGCCCATCCGAACTGGTCGATGGGCCTTAAAATCTCCATCGACAGCGCCTCGATGTTCAACAAGGCTCTGGAGATGATCGAGGCGAAACACCTGTTTGCGCTTCGGCCCGAACAGGTCGAGGTGATCGTGCATCCGCAGTCGGTGATCCACTCGATGGTCGGCTATACCGACGGCTCGGTGCTGGCCCAACTCGGCTGCCCGGACATGCGCACGGCCATCGGTTATGCGCTCGCCTATCCGAGCCGCTGCAACCTGCCGATCGAGCGGCTCGATTTCGCCAAGCTGTCGCGGCTCGATTTCGAGGCGCCGGACGAAGTGCGTTTTCCGGCGATCCGGCTCGCGCGCCGGGCGATGGTCGAAGGCGGCGTGCAGGGTGCGGTCCTCAACGGCGCCAAGGAAACGGCGCTCGACGCCTTCATCGCCGGCCGAACCGGGTTCCTCGCCATGGCCGAGATCGTCGAAAAGGTCATGGACAGGCTCGCCGACCTGCCGGCGGCCGCAACGATGGACGATGTTTTCGCCGCCGACGAAAAAGCCCGGCATATCGCAGCCGGGCTCCTTCGGTAAGTTCTAGCTTTCAGCGCCCGGCTCGAACCGAGCGATCGCCTCAAGCGACGGCGCGGGCCAGCGCACAGCGCGACCAGAGCGAATGAAGCGCTCCGACCAGATGGTCGATGTCGGCGTCCGAATGGAGCGGCGTCGGGGTGATGCGCAGGCGCTCGGTCTTCTTCGGCACCGTCGGATAGTTGATCGGCTGCACGTAGACGCCGAAATGGTCGAGCAGCAGGTCCGAGATCCACTTGCACTTGGCAGCGTCTCCGACCATGACCGGCACGATATGGCTCGGGTTCGGCATGTGCGGGATTCCGCGCTGGTCGAGCAGCGAGCGCAGCCGGCGCACGCGTTCCTGATGGGCGAAGCGTTCGACCTGGCTTTCCTTCAGGTGGCGGATCGAAGCAAGCGCACCGGCGGCAAGCGTCGGCGGCAGCGCCGTCGTGAAGATGAAGCCGGATGCAAACGAGCGGATGAAATCGCAAAGTGCGGTCGAGCCGGTGATGTAACCGCCCATGACGCCGAAGGCCTTGCCGAGCGTGCCTTCGATGACGGTCAAGCGGTGCATCAGGCCTTCGCGTTCGGCAATGCCGCCGCCGCGCGGACCGTACATGCCAACGGCATGCACTTCGTCGAGATAGGTCATGGCGCCGTACTTGTCGGCGAGGTCGCAGAATTCCTTGATCGGCGCGATGTCGCCATCCATCGAATAGACGGACTCGAAAGCGATGAGCTTCGGCGCACGCGGATCGGCGGCGGCCAGCTTGGCTTCGAGGTCAGCGACCGAATTGTGCTTGAAGATGACGCGTTCGCACTTGGAATGACGGATCCCCTCGATCATCGAAGCGTGATTCCCGGCGTCTGAGAAGACGATAACACCGGGAATCTTCGAACAGAGCGTTCCAAGCGCGGCCCAGTTGGACACGTAGCCCGACGTAAACAGCAGCGCCGATTCCTTGCCATGCAGGTCCGCGAGCTCGCGCTCAAGCAGGACGTGGTAATGGTTGGTGCCGGAGATGTTGCGGGTGCCGCCGGCGCCTGCGCCGCATTCGTCGATGGCGCGCTTCATCGCCTCGGTGACGACAGAATGCTGGCCCATGCCGAGATAGTCGTTCGAACACCAGACGGTGACTTCCTGAACGCCGTCAGCCGTGTGGCGCGCTGCCTTCGGGAACTGGCCACGATGGCGGGCGATGTCGGCAAAAACCCGGTAGCGGCCTTCCTGATGCAGCCCGTCCAGCTCGTTCTTAAAGAAATTCTCGAAATCCATCATTTTCTCCAGTGCCCGGCCGCTTTTCTTCAATCAAAGCAGCCTGGGGTCAACCTCGGAATGCCCGGCATCCGCCACCTGCGGCAAAAGGCCCTTCAAGCCCTGCCCATCCAGTGAGTGCATCCAAGATGATCTAGCATTTTTGATCCTGAGCATCTTCGCTGCTTTCACGGAAACCGTTTCAACCAGAACAGCCCTAGTTTTGAAACATTCCAAAGAAAGCTTTAGTGCATGTTCATCACGTCAAGCTTGATCGAAGTCAAGCAAGGATGAAAAAAGGACGGCCGAAGCCGCCCTTTTTCGATGTCTGTGTGGCAGCTCGGGGCGATCATGCCGCAGCCACGGCGCGTTTGGCCATGACCTTCACCAGATTGGCGCGATAGGCCGCATCGGCATGAATGTCGGAGAGCAGCTCCGATGCATCGACGCTGATGGTGCCGAGCGCATCCGGCGACCAGTTGGCGGCAAGCGCCGCCTCCATGGCCGCCTGGCGGAACACACCGTTGGAGCCGGCACCGGTAACCGCAACGCGCACGCCACCATCATCCGCCCGCGCCACGAAAACGCCCGTCATCGCGTAACGCGAGGCCGGATTGGCGAACTTCTGGTAGGCGGCCCTGGCCGGCGCATCGAAGGTGATCGCGGTGACGATCTCGCTGTCTTCCAGCGCCGTTTCGAAGAGGCCGGTGAAGAAGTCGTCCGCCGGTATCTCGCGTCGGTTGGTGACGATGATCGCGGCCAGCGCCAGCATCGCCGCCGGGTAGTCGGCTGCTGGATCGTTGTTGGCGATCGAGCCGCCGATCGTGCCCATGTGCCGCACATGCGGATCGCCGATGTGGCTGGCGAGATGGCAGATCGCCGGACAGACGGCCTTGAGTGCTGCCGACGACGCCACCTCATAGTGGGTGGTGGCAGCGCCGATCCGCACCATCCGGCCATTGACCGAGATGCCCTGCATCTCGGCGATGTGCCGGAGGTCGATGAGATCGCTCGGCGACGCCAGCCGTTGCTTCATCGTCGGGATCAGTGTCATGCCGCCGGAGACATATTTGCCTTCGCTGGCCGCTTCCATTCGGCTGACGGCATCCTGGATGGAGGACGCCCGATGATATTGGGTCTCGTACATGAGGTGTCCTCCCGTTCACTTGGCCGCGTTTGCTGCCGCCCACACCTTCTGCGGCGTCGCCGGCATGGTGAGTGCGTTGTTGCCGATGGCGTCGGTGATGGCGTTGATCAGCGCCGGTGGCGAGCCGATGGCGCCCGCCTCGCCGCAGCCCTTGATCCCCAGCGGATTGTTTGGGCAGGGCGTGTTCGAGGTCGAGACCTGGAACGACGGCAGATCGTCGGCGCGCGGCATGGCGTAGTCCATGTAGCTCGCCGTCAGCAGCTGGCCGGACGGGTCGTAGTGCACGCCCTCGAGCAGCGCCTGGCCGATCCCTTGCGCGATGCCGCCATGCACCTGTCCCTCGACGATCATCGGGTTGATGATGTTGCCGAAGTCGTCGGCGGCGACGAACTGGACGATCCTCGTGCGCCCCGTGTCAGGGTCGACCTCCACCTCGCAGATGTAGCAGCCTGCCGGGAAGGTGAAGTTGGCGGGATCGTAGAAGGCCCCCTCCTTCAGCCCCGGCTCCATGCCCTGGGGCAGGTTGTGGGCGGTGTAGGCGGCCAGCGCCATCTGGAACCAGGGCACCGACTTGTCGGTACCGGCGACCTTCAGCTCGCCGTTCTCGATGACGATGTCGCTTTCGTCCGCCTCCATCAGATGCGCGGCGATCTTCTTCGCCTTCGCCTCCACCTTGTCGAGCGCCTTGACCACGGCGGACATGCCGACAGCACCCGAGCGCGAGCCGTAGGTGCCCATGCCCATCTGCACCTTGTCGGTGTCGCCATGCACAATGTTGACGCTGTCGAGCGGCACCCCGAAGCGATCGGCGACGAGCTGGGCAAAGGTTGTCTCGTGGCCCTGGCCGTGGCTGTGCGAGCCGGTCAGGACCTCGATCGTACCGACGGCATTGACGCGCACCTCAGCCGATTCCCACAGGCCGACGCCGGCGCCGAGCGAACCGACCGCCGCCGACGGCGCAATGCCGCAGGCCTCGATATAGCAGCTCATGCCGATGCCGCGCTTCATGCCGCGGCGCTCGGCGTCCGCCTTGCGGGCGGCAAAGCCGTTCCAGTCGGCCGCCTGCATGGCGGCGTTGAGCGACGCTTCGTAGTCGCCCGCGTCGTAATTCATGATCACCGGCGTCTGGTGCGGGAAGGAACGGATGAAATTGATCCGCCTCAGTTCCGCCGGCGAAACGCCGAGTTCGCGCGCCGCCGTCTCCATGGTGCGTTCGAGCAGATAGGTCGCCTCCGGCCGGCCGGCGCCGCGATAGGCGTCGACCGGCGCCGTGTTGGTGTAGACGGTACGCACATTGGCGTGGATCGCCGCAATGTCGTACTGGCCGGACAGCAGCGTCGCATAGAGATAGGTCGGCACCGCCGAGGAAAAGAGCGACATATAGGCGCCGAGATTGGCGATCGTGTCGACCTTGAGCCCGATGATGCGGTTGTTGACATCGAACGCCATCTTTACGGTCGACACATGGTCACGGCCGTGGGCGTCGGTGAGGAACGCCTCGGTTCTGTCGGACGTCCACTTGACCGGAACGCCGGTGCGCTTGGACGCCCAGAGACAGACGATCTCTTCCGGATAGATGTAGATCTTCGAGCCGAAGCCGCCGCCGACGTCGGGCGCAATCACCCGGAGCTTGTTTTCCGGTGCGACATTGTAGAAGGCGCTCATCACCAGTCGCGCCACGTGCGGGTTCTGGCTTGTCGTATAGCAGGTGTAGTGGTCGTCGCCGGCGTCGTAGATGCCAAGGGCCGCGCGCGGCTCCATCGGGTTGGGCGAAAGCCGGTTGTTGTGGATCGTGACTTCGGTGACGTGCGCCGCCGCTGCGATCGCCTTGTCGGTCGCCGTCTCGTCGCCGATCTGCCAGTCGAAGATCAGGTTGTTGGGTGCTTCGGGATGCAGCTGCGGCTGACCCGTGCGAAGCGCCTTTGACGCATCGATGACGACGGGAAGCTCCTGGTAGTCGACGACCACGGCTTCGGCCGCATCGCGCGCCTCGGCGACGCTGTCGGCGACAACGATCGCCACGGCATCGCCGACATAGCGCACGGTCTCGTGCGCGAGCGGTCGCCAGGCGCCCATCTTCATCGGCGATCCGTCCTTGGAATGGATCATCCAGCCGCAGATCAGGTTGCCGATGCCATCGGCCAGAAGCTGCTTGCCGTCGAGCACGCCGATCACGCCGGGCATGGCCTTGGCGGCTGTGGCGTCCACCTTGATGATCTTCGCATGCGCGTGCGGGCTGCGCACGAACACCGCATATTTCATGCCCGGCACGGACATGTCGTCCGTATAGCGGCCCTTGCCGGTGAGGAACCGCTTGTCCTCCTTGCGCGCCACGCGGGCGCCAATGCCTTCAACTCCCATTGCCGATCTCCTCCCGAGATATCCAGCGACAGTCCTTCGATGACATGCCCTGGGCGGTTTCTCCGCCCAAACGTGCGCCCGCTATTCCGCGGCCACCCGGGCGCCGCTCATTTCGGCGGCTGCGGCAAGGATCGCCTTGACGATGTTGTGGTAACCGGTGCACCGACAGATGTTGCCTTCGAGCTCGGCGCGCACCGTTGCCTCGTCGAGTTGCCCCTGGTGCCTGCGGATCATGTCGACCGCAGTCATCACCATGCCGGGCGTACAGAAGCCGCATTGCAGGCCGTGATTGGCCTTGAACGCCGCCTGCACCGGGTGAAGCTCTCCGTCTGCGGCCAGCCCCTCGATGGTGGTGATATCAGAGCCCGACGCCTGCACGGCGAGCATGGAACAGCTCTTGACCGATTTTCCGTCCATATGGATGACGCAGGCGCCGCATTGCGACGTGTCGCAGCCGACATGGGTGCCGGTCAGTCCGAGATTTTCACGTATGAATTGCACCAGCAATGTGCGGTCGTCGCAATGACCGCTCACCTGACGGCCGTTGACCGTCATTGTTACTTTCGCCATTTCGCTCCTCCGGGGTCGGTCAATGCCAACACGAGCGCGGCCGGAAAGTCGGGTGAGATGGGTTCACGCGACTAAGTACGCGCCAACTGATATCGATGCCCTTCGCCAAGGACCCACTCCTCCCGGATCCATCGGCTTGTTTGTATCATTTGTCTTTTTTTGGAATGCCGCAACCGCTGTTGATCAATAGCCGACAAAAATTTTCCACGGAGGTTGTACCCTTGGAAATAGCGCCTTCATGTCCCGTTCAGGAACGATATCCTTATCTTGCACGCGGGAAGAAACCGCCGGGACCCCGGTAGACTTTCGCGGGACGCGGCGTATTTTCCGGTTTGCAAGTTCAGGTGGAGCGGGATGTGCCCGGCTTCGCCATCATCCACGGGACGGACCGAGCGACAGGCTTGAGATCCGTAGACATCGGAGAGAACAACATGAAGAAAGCCATCGCACTTGTGCTGGTCGCCCTGGCGGTCGCAAGCTGCACCCAGACGGAAAAAGGCGCCGGCATCGGTGCCGTTTCCGGCGCGATCATCGGCGGCGCGGTCACCGGCGACGTCCGTGGCGCAGCGGTCGGCGCGGCCATCGGCGGCGTTTCCGGTGCGGTCATCGGCAATGTCACCGAACAGCCGGGCCAGTGCTACTACCGCGACCGCTACGGCCGCCGCTACATCGACTCCTGCCCGCGCTAAGCGACGGGCGGTCCACCCCGGTGGCGGCATGAGCCGCACCGTGGGTCGGCGCGAAATCACCCCCTCCCGGCTGACGGCCGCGAGGGGGTTTTTCGTTGCCGCAATGCTTGATCCGGAAAACACAACGCCTTCGGCCAAGCGCCGGAATCGGGTGGCGGCCGATGGCGCATTCCTTTCTGCTGGATTCGACAAACCGTGTTCGAGGTCCTCTCCATGTCGACGTTACCAGAAGAAAAACTGCCGCCGGCCTTCAAGCGGATCGGCTGGTCCAACCTGTCTGCCCAGTTTTCCGAGCAGATGGCGCTTGCCGCAGCGCCGCTCGCCGCCGTCCTCCTGCTCTCTGCCGGCCCGGCGGAAACCGGCTGGCTGCAGATGGCCCAGACACTTCCCTTTCTGCTGTTGTCCATTCCCGCCGGTCTCGTTGCCGATCGCGCGTCGCGGCTGAGGCTGATGATCTCCTCGGAAATGCTGCGTACAGCATCGCTCGCAGCTACCCTCCTGCTGATGATCGGCGGGGTCTTGAACCTGCCGCTTCTCGCGGTCATGGGTTTCATCGGAGCGATCGGCACGGTTTGCTACAACGTCGCGGCCCCCGCCCTGGTGCCGGCGATCGTGCCCCGCCACCAGCTGTCCGACGCCAACCGCTGGCTGGAACTTGCCCGCAGCCTTGCCTATTCCGGCGGGCCTGCGATCGGCGGCACCATCGTCGCCTTGACGGGCGCATCGCTCGCCTATGTCGCCGCAACAGCGCTTTCTGTTCTTGCGGTCATGCTGCTTGCCGGCCTTGGCGACCCATCCCGATCCGCCCCGACAAGGCGCAGGCTGCTTCATGATCTGGCCGAGGGCGCGCGTTTCCTTGCCGGCCATCCGCTGCTGAGGCCGATCCTCGTCACGGCCGTCGTCTTCAACACGTCTTGGTTCGTGCTGCAGGCCGTCTACGTCGCCTACGCCATTCAAAACCTCGGCCTGAGCGCCACGGGCGTCGGCGTCACGCTCGGCATCTATGGCGCCGGCATGATGGTTGGGGCCCTTGCCGCCCCGGCCATCGCGCGCCGGATCCCGTTCGGTGCGATGATCGTGCTTGGCCCGCTCGGCGGCCTCGCGGCAGCCCTGGTCATGCTCGCGACGATCTGGACGCCGTTGGGCATCCTTGCAGGATTGAGCTTCTTTCTGTTCGGCGCAGGGCCGGTGCTCTGGTCGATCGCCACCCTCACGCTTCGGCAGGCAGTCACGCCGAACGCCATGCTCGGCCGGGTGTCCGCCTTCGTCACGACGGCGACGTTCGGCGCGCGTCCGATCGGGGCGGCGGTTGGGGCGCTTGTTGCCACCCGTTTCGGCGTCGAAGCCTGCCTCGCGGTCGCAGGCCTTGGTTTCCTCATCCAGTTTCTCGTCATCATCGTTTCGCGCGTGCCGCACCTGCGCGCTCTGCCGGAGACCGCTTGAGCCCGGAAAAGGGCGCAACGGGCGTGGCCAAAAAAACCGCAAAAGCGGCGGCGCGCGTGACGCGTCGCCACCGTTCTGGTGCCGATTGTTGTGCTGCCTTGACAACATTCCCGCGCTTTTTCGAAGAAATCGGCACGGAATCTCGGCATCGGGGGTGGATGATCCAGGCCGTCATCGTTAACAGATGGAAAACCTTAGGCATGCGATAGTGACCCGGCCGCATAAGCAGGCAGTTTGTATTGGGTCGCCTGAAGACGGGATGCGGAAGCGAATGTCCCCACCACGGTCGAGTATTGCGTACTGGAAGGCAGCGACTGCGTTTGCTGTTGCCTTTTCGTGCGCGCTTGGCCCGATTTCCGCCGGAAAGGCCCATGCCTTCAAGCTCTTCGGCATGAAATTCTTCGAAAGCGACGAGGAAGAGGCGCAGGTCATCGACCCCGTCAACTACACGCTGACCTTTGACGACGGCACCGAAGACAAGGAACTGAAGGAAGCACTGGAGAACGCCTCGCAGCTGGTCCAGGGGCAGGAGAAGCCCGTCTCCGGCGATCTCGGCCTGGCGATCCGCGCGCGCGATGACCGCGACCGGCTGCTCGCAGCACTCTATGAAAAGGCCCGCTACGGCGGCACCATCGCCATTCGCATCAACGGTCAGGACATCGACAGCCTGCCGCCGGATCCCTCGTTTCCGGACGGAAAGCCGATCCCGGTCACTGTTACCGTGACGCCGGGACCTGTCTTCAAGGTCGGTTCGGTCAAGTTCGAAGGCGATGCGGCCGGCTTCAATCCGGACGACTATGGTCTGCCCGCGGGCGCGCGCGCCGACTCGACGCTGATCATCAAGGCCGGCGAAAAGGTCGTGAACGACCTGCGCGAGCAGGGCCGCCCGCTGGCCAAGCTGACCGAGCGCAGCGCTGTCGCCAACCACGCCAACTCCACCGTCGACATCGTCATCGGCGCCAGCGGCGGACCGGTTGCCCCCGTCGGCGAGGTCACGGTCGGCGGCACGAAAACCGTCGACCCGGGCTTCGTGCGTGATTATTCGCGGCTGAACGAAGGCCGGCCCTATTCGCCTGAGGACATTCGCAAGGCATCCGAACGGCTGCGCCAGCTCGGCGTATTTTCGAGCGTCACCATCAAGGAAGCCAACGCGCTTTCGCCGGACGGATCGCTGCCGATGAAGATCGAGGTCTCAGAGGGCAAGCACAAGTATTTCGGTTTCGGCGCCCAAGTGTCGACCACCGATGGCCTCGGTCTCTCGGGCTATTGGGGGCACCGCAATCTCTTCGGCCGCGCTGAATCGCTGCGCATCGAAGGTTCGGTCGATCGCATCGGCGAGACCAAGGAACTGGACAAGCTCGACTACTCGGTCGGCATCCTCTTTGCCAAGCCCGGCGCCTTCGGTCCCGCCTCGACCTTCACCGCCAGTCTCAAGGCCAACATCCAGGATCCCGACGCCTACCGCGCCAAGATCCTGACGGCTGCGGCGGGCGCCACCTTCGAGCTCTCGGATACCGATACGTTCTCCGGCGGCGGCGAGCTCAGCTGGGCCAACATCGACGACGCCTTTGGCTCGAACTCCTATCTGACCGCCGCCATTCCGCTCGAATATGTGCGCGACACCCGCAACGACAAGCTGAACGCTTCCGAAGGCTACCGGGCGATGATCAACGCCAAGCCGAGCTACGAGATCAAGGGCCAGACCTTCTTCTCGTCCTTCGAGGCGTCGGCGTCCGGTTACCATGCGCTCGGCGACGAAAAGCGCTTCGTTCTTGCCGGCAAGATCGGTGCGGGCATGCTCGTCGGCGGCAGCGGGCTCGAAGATATCCCGGCGAACCGCCGGTTCTATCTCGGCGGCGGCGGTTCGGTGCGCGGCTACTCCTACCAGGAGATCGGCCCGCGCAATTCCGACAATGAGGAGACCGGCGGCCGCTCCTACGTTAACGCATCGCTCGAAGCCCGCATCGCCGTCACCGACACGATCGGCGTCGTTCCCTTCATCGACGCCGGCACGGTCTCGGCGAAGACGACACCCGATTTCTCCGACATCCGCGCGGGCGCCGGCATCGGCCTTCGCTATCAGACCCCCTTCGGGCCGATCCGGCTCGACTTCGCCGTGCCGCTCAACAAATATCCCGGCGGCACCAAGTACGGCATCTATGCCGGTATCGGGCAATCGTTCTGATCAGGACCGCTTCTTCGGCCAAAACCGGCAAATCGCCGTCATTGCCGGATAGTTTCTGCCCACGGCGATTCCGCTTGGGAGCAACTTGCGTTATGGGTAAGGCATGAATCAGGTCGTCCGCTTCCTTCGCACGACGCTGCGCTATGGCCTCCGTGTGCTTGGCGTGATTGCGGTCGTTGCCCTCCTTCTCGTCGCCTTCGTCGGCTTCACCACACCCGGCGCGAGGGTCGTCGCCTGGGCGATCGAGAAATATGCGGCAACGCCCGACCAGATCGTGCGGATCGCCGATCCGAGCGCGCTCTTGACCGGGGAATTTACGGCCGGAAGCATCACGCTGTTCGATGGCGAAGGTGTCTATGCCGAGGTGCGCGACCTCAAGCTCGACTGGTCGCCCAGAGCTCTTCTCACCATGCGCTTCGATGCAGCCGCGATTTCCGCGGGCATGGTGCGCGTCGAGCGGCTGCCAATACCCTCGACCGAGACCAAGGAAGTCCGGTCGACCTTCGTGCTGCCTGTCGACGTCAAGATCGATGCGATCGACCTCAAGGAGATCGTGATCGGCAAGGCGATTGCCGGCGAGGACCAGTTCCTGACGGCGAGCGGCAAGGTGAACGCCACGAACGAGAGCATCGCCCTTGCCCTGACCGCGGCCCAGCGCGACCGGCCGGACGCCCGCGCCGTGGCCGACATCGTCTTCAATCCGGCGGGCAACGAACTCAAGCTCGAGGCCACCGTCGACGAGCCCTCAAATGGCGTGCTCGCGAAACTCCTGCGCCTGCCGAACGAACCGGCGGTCAACGTCAAGGTCACCGGCGAAGGACCGCTTTCCGACTGGGCCGGCACCGCGACGGCCGCCCTCGACGGTAGCGAGATCCTCAAGCTCGACGGCCGCCACGTGCAGACACCCGATGGCATGCACCGGCTGACCGTTAATGGCGGCGGCGGCTTCGGCTCCCTCATGCCGCCGGCCTTGCGACCGATGTTCGATGGCCAGACCAGCATGGACATTGCCGCCTCGTTCAACGGCCAGGGGCTTGTGCGCGTCGACAAGGGACAGATCCGAACCGGTGCGCTGACCTTCGGCGCCTTCGGCACCTTTGACAGCAAGGGCGACAACAACCTGCAGGCAAGGCTCGCCGGCACCGATGGGGCGATCGATTTCCGCTGGCCGCTCGAAAAAGGCGAGGCGCGCGCGCAGATCAACACCGTCAACCTGTCGCTGATCGGCGAAGCGCACGCGGCCATACTGGATATCGCGGCGGACCTCGCGTCCGTGTCGGTGCCGGATATGACCCTTGGCGGCGTCAGGCTTTCGGCCAGGAGCGATGGCTTTAACCTTCAAGGACAGTCCGGGCCGCTCAGAACCATTATCGAAGCGCGCGAAGCCGGCTTCAACGATGCCAATCTCGCTCGTGCGATCCAGGCCCCGCTGAAAGTGGATGCCACCCTTTCGGTGACAAGGGAAAATATCGCCTTCAATCCGGTGACGATCGAAAGCCCCGGCGTTGGCGGATCGGTCACGGGCGCCTTCTATCGCGACGAGAACGCGCTTTCAGCCGCCTTCAAGCTCTTCGCCATTCCTGCCGCTTTGCCACCGGCGGCCGCCGAGAAGTTCGAAGGTACCATCGCCATTGCCGGCAATGTGAAGACCGCGAGCGACGGCAGCGTAAGCGTCGACGGGCTCGAACTCAAATCGAGCACCATCGAAGCGACTGGCGCCGTTGCCTTGTCCGCCGGCAACCTGACCGCCGATCTCAAGGGCACCCTGCCCGATCTCGCCCGTCTGCTTGCCGACGCCAAGGGCAAGGCCGATTTTACCGCAGCCGTTACAGGGCCGCTCGCAGAGCTCGGCATCAAGGCTGAACTCACATCGAGCGGCGCGACGCTTGCCGGACGCACGCTCAGTGACCTCACGGTCAAGGCCGACGCGAAAGCCAATCCGTCGAGCCCGCAGGCGAGCCTGACGGCGACCGGTGCGCTTGACGGCCAGGCGATCGACGTCAAGGCCGACGTCGTTTCCAAGGACGGCCGCACCTCGGTACCGGTGCTCGAAGCCAAGATCGGCGAGAACAGGCTCAACGGATCCGTCAGCTTCACGCCCGATTTCAAGCCTGATGGCACCATCGATTTCGACCTGCCCGATCTCGGCCTTCTGGCCGCCATGGCCGGACAGAAGGCCTCGGGCGACCTCAAGGGTTCCGCGGTGGTCAAGACCGCGAACGGCGTCACCTCCGTCGTCGTCAAGGCCGGCGGCAGCGGCATCAAGCGCGATGCCCTGACGATTTCCAAGCCGACCGCCGACATCACGATCTCCGACATTGCAGCGCTTGCCATCAAGGGCAGCGTGCGCGCCGAGACCGTCGCGCAAGGCGAAAATCGTGTCTCTGGCCTTGCCGTCAACTTCGAACAGCAGGCCGGTCGCACCGGCTTTGCCATCGACGGAAAATATGACGGCGGCCCGCTTTCGGCCAAAGGCGACCTGACCAGTGCCAAGGGCCGCACCGAGATCCGCCTGTCCTCCTTCGGGGCAACGCCGAAGGGCATTCCGCTGAAGCTCGCCCAGCCGACGGTCGTCGCGATCGAAAACGGCACCGTCCGTCTCAACGCTCTGACGATCCAGGCATCGAAGGGCACCATCGCCGTCAATGGTACCGCGGGTGAAAAGCTCGATATCACCGCCAAGCTGAACGCGCTTCCGGCAGCCCTGGTCAATGCCTTTGCGCCGGATCTCGGTGCGGATGGCACGATCGCGGGCACCGTCGATGTCGATGGCACGGCGTCCGCGCCTGTTGTCGCCTACGACCTCAAATGGTCCGGTGCCTCGCTCGCTGCCGCCCGCACCGCCGGTGTCGCCGCCTTCGACATCACGGCCAACGGCAAGTTTGCCAACAACCGCGTGACGCTCGACACGACGCTCGCCGGTGCCGGGGGCCTTGCCTTCAAGGGCGGCGGCAACGTCGATATCGGCGGCAACATGCCGATCGCGATGAGGTTCAACGGTAATGTTCCCTTTGCGCTCATCGCCAATCTGATGGCGCAACAAGGCTTCACGCTGACCGGCCAGGCGACTGTCGATGTCGCCATTTCCGGCTCGGCCAAGGCGCCGCAGATCGCCGGCACCATCACCACCTCGGGCGGTCGCCTCGTCGACGTGCGTCGCAACCTGGCGCTCAACAACTTGACCGCCAATGTCGCGCTCGACGGCAAGCAGGCGACGATCTCGAAGCTCTCGGCAAACCTTGCAACCGGTGGCTCGGTTGAGGCAAGCGGCACCGTCGGCACGGTGCCGGGCTCCGGTTTCCCGGCCAATCTGACGATCAAGCTCAACAATGCAACCTACGTCGACGGCACGCTGTTCAACGCCAATCTCGCCGGCGAGATGACGCTGACCGGCCCGCTGGTCGCGACCCCGACGCTCGGCGGCAAGGTGACGATCCGCAAGGCCTCGATCACCATTCCGGAAAAACTCCCGACCTCGCTGTCGGCCATCGACATCAAGCACAAGAATGCGCCACCCAAGGTGCAGAAGATGGTCAAGGACCTGCGCAAGGACGAGACGCCGGCCGCCGGCGCCAATGCGAGTGGCGTCATCGCCTTCGATCTCGGTGTCAACGCCCACCAGATCTTCGTGCGCGGCCGTGGTATCGACGCAGAACTCGGCGGCGACCTGACGATCCGTGGCACCGCCGTGCAGCCGATCATCTCCGGCGGCTTCGAAATGCGCCGCGGCCGCCTCGAAATCCTCGGCAAGCGCCTGACCTTCACCGACGGCAACATCGGCTTCGGCGGCGACCTGATTCCGACGCTTGATCTCAAGGCGACCTCAAGCGTCGGTGCGACCACGATCACCGTCTCGGTCGCGGGCCTCGCCAACAATCCGCAGATCGGCTTCTCGTCGTCGCCGGCGCTGCCGCAGGACGAAATCCTGGCGCAGTTGATCTTCAACCGGTCGCTGTCGAACCTCTCGGCATTCCAGATCGCCCAGCTCGCGTCTGCCGTCAGCCAACTGGCCGGTGGCGGTTCGACGTCGCTGCTCGACGGCCTGCGCAACAAGCTGGGCGTCGACGATCTCGATGTCACCACCGACGAGAACGGAGGAGCCTCCGTGCGCGCCGGCAAATACCTGAACGACCGGACCTATATCGAGCTGCAACAAGGCTCCGATTCCGCCTCGAGCAAGGCGGTCATCAATCTCGATGTCGGCAAGGGCGTGAAGCTCAAGGGCTCGGCCGCCGGCGACGGCTCGGCCGCGGGCGGTATCTTCTTCGAAAAGGAATACTGACGCGCCACAGGCACCGGCCTTTCAGGTCCGTCATAGACCAACGGGCTCGCGGACCGATCCGCGGGCCCTTTTTTGTTGGCGCGAGCTGACGCCATCGTCCCGGCGCGCAATCCGTCTCAGCCTCAGGCCGCCTTTGTGAAGGCTTGATCGGGATCCGACGAAGAGACGCCGCGATCGAACGGCTGTGCCGCAAAGTCGCATACACGGCAGCATCACCGACATGGAATTGCCGGAGGGCCGGACCTACATCGCCACTCGGTCGCGCACACGCGTCTCATTTTTTCAGTCTTGTTTCAGGTGATTGCCTTGCCCTCGCGAATTCCCAAGATCGAATTACCAGAGCCGTTCCTTGCCCACGTTGCCGGTTATCAGTGGAGCCGCGACAGCCTCGGCCAGTCGCAATCCAGCAACTATCTGCTGAAGCACGCAGAGCGACCGATGCTGGTCCTGAAGATCGAAGCCGGCAGCCCTTTCGCCGAACTGCCGGACGAAGCCGTTCGTCTCGATTGGCTGGCATCGCAAGGCGTTGCATGCCCAACCGTCCTTGCCCGCCTCTTCGGTTCGGAAACGAACTGGTTGCTCTTGCAGGCGATCGAGGGCACCGACCTTGCATCGACCACGCTGTCGCCGGCGCAACAGATCGCCATCCTGGCCGGCGCCCTCAAACGGCTGCACGCCCTTGACGAAGCAGATTGCCCCTTCGATCATGGCATCGACAAACGCATCATCATCGCCAGGGCCCGCACCCGGGCCGGCCTGATCGACGAGAGCGACTTCGACGAGGCGCGGCTCGGCCGCACGGCCGCCGACCTTCTTCTCGAACTGGAAACCCGCGTTCCGCCGGAACGCCGACGCGTCGTCACCCATGGCGACGCATGCCTGCCGAACATCATCGAAAAGAATGGCCGTTTCGCCGGCTTCATCGATTGCAGCCGGCTGGGCGTCGCCGATCCCTATCAGGACCTGGCGCTCGCCTGCCGCAGCATCGCCCATAATCTTGGAGAGGAATGGGTTTCGCCGTTTCTGAAGCTCTATGGCATCGACAGGGATGAGCCGCAAAGGCGCGACTTCTACTGCCTGCTCGACGAGTTTTTCTGATCCGCCGCGGCGACCAAGTCCCTCGTCTGATGGCGGCCGATGGAGAAAGGCCCGCAACGCCTTAAGCGGCATTGCGGGCCTCGATGCTCAGATCGACAATATCGGCTTCCTCCAGCGCGTTGAACAGCGCCCAGATGTGGCCGAAGGGATCGATGAAGGCGCCGACGCGGTCGCCCGTCGACAGCGTTTCCGCCGCATTGCGAAGGCTTGCGCCGGCCCCGATCGCCCGACCGATCACACGATCGACGTCACGCACGTGCAGTTCCAGGATGACCGCTGTCGTACCGAGCGCGTGCGGAGAGCGCGGCCCGCCGAGCCTGGGTTCGGCATCACGCCGCGGGTTGGCTCCGGCAATGCGGAAGACCGAGTCCCCGATCCTGAGATCCGCACTTGTCAGAATTCCGCTCGGCCATTCGTGCCGTTGCAGGAGCTCGGCCCCGAGCGCTTCCCGGTAAAAGGCGATGGCGCGATCCTCGTCGCCATGCCTGACAAACAGCTTCACGCAGATTTGCCGATCGGCAAGCCTGCCGCCATTGGCAACCATGACATCCTCCATCTTGGGTGAGGTGGTCATCATAGCCAAACATCGGAACAAATCAAGAACAAATCGACTCATTGCAGCGATTTCCCCGTCGACGTGCGGCACCCGACTGGGCTAGAACGCACCGGTCATCTTACTGGTTTTCAACAGAATATTGGTCTCCGTCACGGTGATCCCGTCAATCAGCCGAATGCGCCGCAGCGTCTCGTCGAAGGAGACGAGGTCGCGGTCCTCGAGTTCGGCGATGAAGTCCCAGCGGCCGTTGGTGCTGTGCAGCGCCCGGACCTGCGGCAGGCCGCGCAATTGCTCGGCGACGCGATCGGCCATCTTGCCGTGCACCTCGATCATGACGACGGCGCGCACGCCCGACGCCGGAATTTCAGCGCCGGTTCGGATGGTGAAGGCAGCGATGGTGCCGTTTGCGACAAGCCTGTCGATGCGGGCGGCGACTGTCGCGCGCGACACGCCTGTCATTTCCGATAGCGTTGAAACGGGGATGCGCGCATTCTGGCGCAGGGCGCTGATCAGCGCCTGATCGAGATCATCCATCTGGCTGTCACTTTGTAATATCGTGCTTATCAATCTGTCGATTTTAACTCACTAATCGGCAGTTTTCCATCTTTTTGGTGACGCGCATTTTCGCCATAATCCGCGCAATCCCAATCTGGGCAAACAGATTTATCTTAAGAAGGAATCGGGCTGTCATGACGACCATCACTCTGATCGGCGCACCCATCGAGGAAGGTTCCGGACGACGCGGCGCGGCCATGGGGCCGGCAGCGCTCCGCATCGCCGGCATCGACACGGTTCTGCGCGACCTTGGCCACACGGTTCACGACGACGGGGACGTCAAGCCGCTTCCGGCCCGTGACCTTGCCAACCATGCGGGCGCCAACAACCTGCAGATCGTCGCAGCCTTTGCCCGCGCGCTGCACGATTCCGTGCACGACACGGTGCGCAAGGGCCACTTCCCCATCATTCTCGGCGGCGACCACGCGCTTTCCATGGGCAGCGTTTCCGGCATGGCGCGCTACGCCGCCGACGTCGGCCGGCCGCTCTTCGTGCTCTGGCTCGATGCCCATGCCGACTTCAATTCGCCCGAGACCTCGCCGTCCGGCAACATGCACGGCATGCCGGTCGCCTTCTTCTGCGGCCAGGCCGAATTCGCGCCGATCCTGCCGTCCGACCGCCCGCTGGTCGATCCGACCAGGGTGTTCCAGGTCGGCATCCGCTCGGTCGACGACCGCGAGCGCGAAGAGATCACCGAGCATGGCGTACGCGTCTATGACATGCGCGCCGTCGACGAGCTCGGCATGGCGCACATCATGCGCCAGATCCTCGACGAGGTTCGCGCCGCCAACGGCCTGCTGCATGTCAGCCTCGATGTCGATTTCATGGATCCGGAACTGGCACCCGGCGTCGGCACCACCGTTCCGGGTGGCGCGACCTTCCGCGAAGCCCACCTGATCATGGAAATGCTCTGGGAGAGCGGGCTCGTATCCGCGCTCGACGTCGTCGAGCTCAATCCCTTCCTCGACGATCGCGGCAAGAGCGCCCGGATCCTGGTCGAACTTACGGCAAGCCTCTTCGGTCGCCGCGTTCTCGACCGGCCGACCCGCAGCGCTTGAGAGAGAAAACACTGGAGGACCATATATGAACACGACGGCAGCCCTGATCGAAACCGAATACCGGCTCGGCGCCCATAACTACAAGCCGCTCGACGTGGTGCTCTCGCGCGGCGAAGGCGTCTATGTCTGGGACATGGAGGGCAATCGCTACCTCGATTGTCTCTCGGCCTATTCCGCCGTCAACCAGGGCCACTGCCATCCGAAGATCTTGCAGGCGATGATGGAGCAGGCGCAGAAGCTGACGCTCACCTCGCGCGCATTCCGCAACGACCAGCTGGCGCATTTCTACGAAGAGATCGCGGCGCTCACCGGCTCGCACAAGGTGCTGCCGATGAACTCGGGCGCCGAGGCCGTCGAGACCGCCGTCAAGGCGGTGCGCAAATGGGGCTACGAGGTCAAGGGCGTCGCCGAGAACAAGGCCGAGATCATCGTCTGCTCCAACAACTTCCACGGCCGCACCATGGGCATCGTCGGCTTCTCGACCGATCCCGACGCCCGTACCGGCTTCGGCCCGTTCGCACCGGGTTTCCGGGTCGTGCCCTTCGGCGACATCGACGCCTTCCGCGCCGCGATCAACGAAAACACTGTCGCCTTCCTGGTCGAGCCGATCCAGGGCGAAGCCGGTGTCATCGTCCCGCCGGTCGGTTACTTCACGACCGTCCGCGAGCTCTGCACCAAGCATGGGATCACGCTGATCCTCGACGAGATCCAGACCGGCCTCGGCCGCACCGGCAAGCTGCTTGCCGAGGAACACGAGGCAATCGAAGCCGACGTGACCTTGATCGGCAAGGCGCTGTCGGGCGGCTTCTACCCGGTTTCGGCCGTGCTTTCGAACTCCGAAGTTCTGGGTGTTCTGAAGCCCGGCCAGCATGGCTCGACCTTCGGCGGCAACCCGCTTGCCTGCGCCATCGCCCGCGCGGCGCTGAAGGCGCTGACCGAAGAAGGCATGATTGAAAACTCGGCCGAGATGGGTGCCCGCTTCCAGAAGGGGCTTACGGACATCCGCTCCAACATCATCAAGGACGTGCGCGGCCGTGGGCTGATGCTTGCCGTGGAGCTGGTTCCGGAGGCCGGCGGCGCCCGCAAGTACTGCGAGGCCCTGAAGGAGCGCGGCATCCTCGCCAAGGACACCCATGGCGACACCATCCGCATCGCTCCGCCGCTGGTAATCACCGCCGCTCAGGTCGATTGGGCCGTCGAACAGTTCGCAGACGTGCTCGCCTCGGCCTGATCCCGTCTCGACCCCGATTTCAGATCCGCCCCGGGCCACCCTGGGGCGGTTTTTTTTGCACCGTGTCGCACCGCGGGAACGCGGCGACGGCGACGGCCGCCCCGCCCGAAGCGCCTCAGCGTCTCAGCGCCTTGGCTGGCTCCGCATGCTGGTGCTTACAAAAGCAAGTCTTAACGAATCCCGGCCTATAGTGTCTCCCCAAAGCGCAAAGCGGTTCTTCCGCGCATGATGCAGCTGCGCCCTGCCGGATGTGATCGGCGGATTGTAAGGATCTCTCCCGAACGGATTTTCGGTCGCGCACCATGGCGCCGACGCTCCGAGCGGAGATATCTCGAGTTTGGCGATGTCGCGCCCGTCGGCTGCGACCGGAAAGCTGGAAGGACCTTCGATGACAAGCACACTCAGAACGGCCGGTTTCGACGGCGAGACGCTGGAAATCATTGCGTTCCGCCTGCACGACCAGGAATTTTGCGTCAAGACGACGACGATCCGCGAAATCCGCGGCTGGGCGCCGTCGACCCCGATCCCGCACTCGCCGCCGGAAGTGATCGGCGTCATGAACCTGCGTGGAACGGTCATCCCGATCATCGACCTTGCCCATAAGCTCGGCATGAAGTCGACGACGGCCAATGAGCGCAGCGCCATCGTGGTCGCCGAAGTGCACAACATGGTGATCGGCCTTGTCGTCGACCGCGTCTCCGACATCCTCACGGTTCAAGGCAGCCAGGTGCAGCCGGTGCCGGAAGTGACGGCCTCCTTCGACAAGAGCTTCGCCGAAGGCATCATCGCCAACGAGAACGGGATGATCTGCTTCCTGAACCTCGCGCGCATGTTCAAGGAGCGCGAGGTCGAGGAATTGGCCGCCTAAGGCAGCAGACCCGTAACATTCACTAGCCGCCCGACGTTCCCGTTGGGCGGCTTTTTTGTTGCCTGTTTTGTTGGTTATTTGCCCAATCAACGGGCATTACTTTAGAAAAACAGGAGAAACTAATTCAACTCAAATTGGATATATGAGTTTTTACAACTGATATTTGATAGTTGCTATTTTAACACCTGCTTAATAGTCATACCACTAACGTAAATTGTATCAACACGGCGCCACGGGCATGAAGCCCGGCAGTTCGAACTCCCCTTACGAAGCACGAAGGCGCTGACCCGGTGGGCCGGCGTAGGACGACCAGACAATTTTCGGCAGGCCGGTATTTGTCTTAGTCCGGGAATTGCGCCGCTTTGGCCCCGCAAACCCTGTCAGGCAAGGCATAACGCCCCGGCGTGAGCCAAACAAACGAGATCAGAGGGTTACAATGTTCGCTCTCGGAAAAATTGCAGACACGAGCCAGATCGTCGCCGCACTTTCGAAGTCGCAGGCCATCATTCAGTTCGACCTGACCGGCAATATCCTGACCGCAAACGAAAATTTCTGCCAGGCGCTTGGCTATGGCCTCCAGGAGATCGTCGGCCAGCATCACCGCATGTTCTGTTCCGCCGATTATGCCCAGACGCCGGAGTACCGTGACTTCTGGGCGCGCCTCGGCCGCGGCGAGTTCGACGCCAACGCCTACAAGCGTGTCGCCAAGGGCGGGCGCGAAATCTGGATCCAGGCGACCTACAATCCGGTTCTTCGCAACGGCAAGCCGTTCAAGGTCGTGAAGCTTGCCAGCGACATCACCGCGGCCAAAATGAAGGCCGCTGAGGATGCCGGCAAACTCGACGCCATCTCCCGTTCGCAGGCGATGATCGAGTTCACGCCGACAGGCGAAATCCTGACCGCCAACGAAAACTTCTGTGCCGCACTCGGCTACAGCCTCGCCGAGATCCAGGGCAAGCACCACAGCATGTTCTGCGAGCCGACCTATGCCCGCAGCGGCGAATATGCCGACTTCTGGAAGCGTCTCGCCGCCGGCGAATACTTCTCCAACGAGTTCGTGCGCTACGGCAAGGGCGGCAAGGAGATCTGGATCCAGGCGGCCTACAACCCGATCCGGGATTTGAGCGGCAAGGTCTACAAGGTCGTGAAGTTCGCAACCGACGTCAGCGAGCGCATGAGCGCGATCAAAAGCCTCGGCGCCGGCCTGCAGGCACTCGCGGCAGGTGACCTGACGCGCACCCTGGAAACGCCGTTCGTGCCGAGCATGGAAGCGGTGCGGGCCGATTTCAACGGCGCCATCGGCAAGCTCTGCGACGCCATGCGCACGGTTGGCGAAAACGCAACCGCAATCGCCTCCGGCGCCCGCGAGATCCGCTCGGCCGCCGACGACCTGTCGAAGCGGACCGAACAACAGGCGGCCTCCGTCGAGGAGACGGCAGCAGCACTCGACGAGATCACCACGACGGTGTCGGATTCGAGCCGGCGGGCCGAAGAGGCTGGCGGGCTGGTCGCCAAGACCAAGGCCGGCGCCGAACGCTCCGGCAATGTCGTCAAGAGCGCCATCGGCGCCATGGACCAGATCGAGCAGTCGTCGCGGGAAATCTCCAACATCATCGGCGTCATCGACGACATCGCCTTCCAGACCAACCTCCTGGCGCTGAACGCCGGGGTCGAGGCGGCGCGCGCCGGTGAAGCGGGCAAAGGCTTCGCGGTCGTCGCCCAGGAAGTGCGCGAACTGGCGCAGCGATCAGCGAGTGCGGCCAAGGACATCAAGGCGCTGATCGGCACGTCGACCGAACACGTGAAGAATGGCGTGTCGCTCGTCGGCCAGACGGGGCAGGCGCTCGAAGAAATCCTCACCCAGGTGCAGGAGATCAACGCCAACGTCTCGGCGATCGTCGAGGCCGCCCGCGAACAATCGACCGGCCTCAAGGAAATCAACCAGGCGGTCAACTCGATGGACCAGGCGACCCAGCAGAACGCTGCCATGGTCGAAGAAAGCACCGCCGCAAGCCACGCCATGGCCCGCGAGGCCGAAGCCCTGCACGAATTGCTCCGGCAGTTCCGCTACGGCGAGCAGGCCCAGGTCATCGACGCCAACCGCCACTTCGAAGATCGAACACAGCCGGCCCGGCTGCAGGCAACCGCCCGCGCCATGCGCAGCGGTGGGCGAACGACGGCTGCCGCGGCACCGGCCGCAGACGGCTGGCAGAATTTCTGAGCGCACATCCCTGCACCCCGCGCTCGGGAATGGGGAAGGCGGCTACCGGTAGCCGCCTTCCCTTAATTTTTGTGAGATGTTTCGTGAATGCCTGACGCGGAGCTCCGTCTCCGGGTCCGCCGTTTCCTGGCGGTCCCGAGGTCACGCAAGGGCGATCGTTCAGGCGGCTTCTGGGCGCTTGATCTTCGCTGCCGCCTCGAGCACCAGCGGCGTCAGACCCTGGCCCCCCTTGTCGATATGCTCGAACAGTTTGCGCCGCATGCGCGGCTCCCAATACTTGTTGATATGGGTGGCGACGCCTTGCGCCGCCTCGCTTTCGGGCTGGCTCTTGAAGAAGGTGGCGATCTGGTTCGCCATGTAGATCAACTTGGCGTTTGGGTTGTCATGCGACATCGGCGACAGCTCCGGACTTGATGCGTTCGGCATGGGTGAAAATCTCGAATTCATCGCCGCGCACCAGCGCAATCAGCGTCATGCCCGCGGCGTCCGCCGTGCGGATGGCAAGGGCCGTCGGCGCTGAGATGGCGATGATCACGGGGCTGCCGACGACCGCCGTCTTCTGCACCATCTCGACGGACACACGGCTTGTGACGACAACGGCGCCCTCGCTGCCGTTAAAGCCGGCGCGCGCAGCGGCACCGACCAGCTTGTCGAGCGCATTGTGGCGACCGACATCCTCGCGCACCGCGATCAGGCCACGGCCCGGTACAAAAAAGGCGGCGCCGTGCACGGCGCGCGTCTCGAAATGCAAGGGCTGCTGGCCGTTGAGCAGGGCCACAGCCGAGACCACGTCCTCTTCGGAGAGCCGCAGCGTCGAGCCAGAAACATCCGGTGTCGGCCGCACCGCCTGCTCGATCGATTCGATGCCGCAAAGGCCACAGCCAACGGGGCCGGCCATATGCCGGCGGCGCTGGCGCAGCATGTCATTCTCTTCGTCGCCAAGCACGATCTGCAGGTCGATGCCAAGTTGGCCGGCAACCGTCTCCGACACGATCTCGACCGTTTCGATTTGAGCGGGCTCGGTGATGATGCCCTCGGTCAGGCTGAAGCCGACGGCAAAATCCTCGAGATCGCCCGGTGTCGCCATCATCACCGCATGGGTCGAACCGCCATAGGAGAAGGCAACCGGCGTTTCCTCGGGCACGGCCCGCGAGCCCTCACGGAGCGCGCCGTTGCGGCGGACAGCCTCGGGGACGGTGTTTGAGGTCTTGAACTTGGTCATCGCGTAGCTGGGCACCGGGCGCCCCCTTGCCGTGCTGAGAGCGGGTTACCCCCCTCTGGCCTGCCGGCCATCTCCCCCACAAGGGGGGAGATCAACCCGGGCGGCCGCCAGTGCTGACCTCCCGCGCCGGCATCGCGGGGTTCCTGCGCCCCAAGATCACGGGATCGAACTACCGCCAATCGCGGGGCCAAATGAGACACGAGCGGCTGCGCCCAGCCGATCTCCCCCCGTGTGGGGGAGATGCCCGGCAGGGCAGAGGGGGCTAGGCTCCGCGTACGCAACGTCATAACGCGCTACTCCGCCGCCTCCAGCTTGCCGGATATCCGGCGCGACTGACGCGCTTGCTCGTCATAGTCCTGCTGCCAGTCCGAAGGCCCGTTGGACGGCATCACCTGCACCGCCGTCACCTTGTATTCCGGGCAGTTGGTCGCCCAGTCGGAGAAGTCTGTGGTGATGACGTTGGCTTGCGTCGTCGGGTGGTGGAAGGTGGTGTAGACGACGCCGGGCGCGACGCGATCGGTGATCAGCGAACGAAGCGTCGTCTCGCCGGCACGACTTGCCAGCCGGATCCAGTCGCCATCGCGGATGCCGCGCTGTTCGGCGTCATGCGGGTGGATTTCCAGCCGGTCCTCCGCATGCCAGACCACGTTGTCGGTGCGCCGTGTCTGGGCGCCGACATTGTACTGGCTGAGGATACGGCCGGTGGTCAGCAACAGCGGGAAGCGCGGACCGGTGCGCTCGTCGGTCGCGACATATTCGGTGCGGATGAACTTGCCCTTGCCGCGCACGAAGCCGTCGACATGCATGATCGGCGATCCCTCGGGATGCGTCTCGTTGCATGGCCACTGCACCGAACCCATCTGCTCCAGATAGTCGTAGGAAACCAGCGCGAAGCTCGGCGTCGTCGCGGCGATCTCGTCCATGATCTCGGACGGGTGACGATAGTTCCACTTGAGGCCCATGGTCTGCGCCAGCTTCTGGGTGACCTCCCAGTCGGCGTAACCGTTCTTCGGCGTCATCACCTTGCGCACCCGGTTGATGCGGCGCTCGGCATTGGTGAAGGTGCCGTCCTTCTCAAGGAAGGTCGAACCCGGCAGGAACACATGCGCGTAGTTGGCCGTCTCGTTGAGGAAGAGGTCGTGCACGACGACGCATTCCATCGCGGCAAGGCCAGCGGCCACATGCTTGGTATCCGGATCCGACTGCAGGATGTCCTCGCCCTGGATGTAGATGCCCTTGAAGGTGCCGTCGACGGCGGCATCGAGCATGTTGGGGATGCGCAGGCCGGGCTCGTTGGAGATCTCGACGCCCCAGAGCTTCTCGAAGGTCTCGCGGGTGGCATCGTCGGACACGTGGCGGTAGCCCGGCAATTCGTGCGGGAACGAGCCCATGTCGCAGGAGCCCTGCACGTTGTTCTGGCCACGCAGCGGGTTCACGCCGACGCCCGGCCGGCCGATATTGCCGGTGACCATGGAGAGGTTGGCGATCGCCATCACCGTGGTTGAGCCCTGGCTATGCTCTGTGACGCCAAGACCGTAATAGATCGCGCCGTTGCCGCCGGTGGCATAGAGCCGTGCCGCTCCGCGCACCAGATCGGCAGGCACGCCGGTATAGGCTTCGGTCGCCTCCGGGCTGTGATAGGGCTCGGCGACGAAAGCTGCCCAATCCTCGTATTCCGACCAGTCGCAGCGCTCGCGAATGAAGGCTTCGTTGGCGAGCCCTTCGGTAACGATCACATGGGCGATCGCGGTCAGGATCGCGACGTTGGTGCCGGGCTTGAGCGGCAGGTGATAGGCGGCTTCCACATGTGGCGAGCGCACGATGTCGGTGCGGCGCGGATCGATCACGATCAGCTTGGCCCCTTCGCGCAGGCGCTTCTTCAATCGCGAACCGAAGACCGGATGGCCATCCGTCGGGTTGGCGCCGATGATGACGGCGACGTCAGTATGTTCGACGCTGTCGAAGTTCTGGGTGCCGGCAGACGTGCCGAAGGCCTGGCCGAGGCCGTAGCCGGTCGGCGAGTGGCAGACGCGGGCGCAGGTGTCGACATTGTTGTTGCCGAAGCCGGCGCGCACCAGCTTCTGCACCAGATAGGTCTCCTCATTCGTGCAGCGCGACGAGGTGATGCCGCCGACCGATTCGCGGCCGTACTGGTACTGGATCCGCCGGAACTCGGCGGCCACATGCGCGTAGGCCTCTTCCCAGGTGACCTCGCGCCAGGGATCGGAGATCTTCTCGCGGATCATCGGGTTGAGGATGCGATCCTTGTGGTTGGAATAGCCATAGGCGAAACGCCCCTTGACGCAGGAATGGCCGCGGTTGGCCTGACCGTCCTTCCACGGCACCATGCGCACCAGCTCTTCGCCACGCATCTCCGCCTTGAACGAGCAGCCGACGCCGCAATAGGCGCAGGTCGTCACCTCGGAATGTTCCGGCTGGCCGATCTCGATGACGGACTTTTCGGTGAGCGTCGCCGTCGGACAGGCCTGGACGCAGGCGCCGCAGGAGACGCATTCCGACGACATGAAGTCTTCCGCCATGCCGGCCGACACGCGGCTGTCGAAACCGCGGCCGCCGATCGTCAGCGCGAAGGTGCCCTGCACTTCCTCGCAGGCGCGCACGCAGCGCGAACAGACGATGCATTTCGCCGGGTCATAGGTGAAGTACGGGTTGGACTCGTCCTTCGGCAGCCATTTGGCATTGATGTCGCCATTGTTGCGCGCCTTGACGTGGTTCTCGCCCTCGTAGCCGTAACGCACATCGCGCAGGCCCACGGCGCCGGCCATGTCCTGGAGCTCGCAGTCGCCGTTGGCAGCACAGGTCAGACAGTCGAGCGGATGGTCGGAGATATAAAGCTCCATCACCCCGCGGCGCACATCCTTCAGACGCGGCGTCTGGGTGGAGACCTCGATCCCGGCCGCAACCGGCGTCGTGCAGGAGGCCGGCATCCCATTGCGGCCCTTGATCTCGACGAGACAGAGCCGGCAGGAGCCGAAGGCATCCATCATGTCGGAGGCGCAGAGTTTCGGCACCTCGATGCCGGCGTCCATCGCCGCCCGCATGATCGAAGTGCCCTCGGGCACGGTGACCTCGCGGCCGTCGATCGTCAGCATCACCAGCTTTTCGGATTTCGAAGCGGGCGTACCGTAGTCGATTTCATGAATGAGAGACATGGTCTTTTCCTCACTCCGCCGCTTCAACGCGCGGTGCCGGCTGAAAATCATCCGGGAAATGGGTCATGGCGCTCAAGACCGGATAGGGCGTGAAGCCGCCGAGGGCGCAGAGCGAACCGAACTTCATGGTGTTGCAGAGATCAGCGAGCAGCTCGCGGTTCTTTTCCGGCTCGATGCCGGCGGCGATCCTGTCGGCCACCTCGACGCCGCGGGTCGAGCCGATGCGGCAGGGCGTGCACTTGCCGCAGCTTTCGACGGCACAGAACTCCATGGCGAACCGCGCCTGGTGCAGCATGTCGACGGTATCGTCGAAAACGACGATGCCGGCATGGCCGATGAGGCCGTCACGCGCCGCAAAGGCTTCATAGTCGAACGGCGTGTCGAACAGCGCCCGCGGGAAATAGGCGCCGAGCGGACCGCCGACCTGCACGGCCTTGACCGGCCGCCCACTCGCCGTGCCGCCGCCGATGTGATCGATGATCTCGCCGAGCGCGAGGCCAAACGCGGTTTCGTAGAGGCCGGTATGCTTGACGTTGCCGGCGATCTGGATCGGGATCGTGCCGCGCGACCGGCCCATGCCGAAGTCACGATAATAGGCGGCACCCTTGTCCATGATGACGGGAACGGAGGCGAGCGAGATCACGTTGTTGATCACGGTCGGACAGTCGAACAGGCCCTTGTGGGCCGGCAGCGGCGGCTTGGCGCGCACGATGCCGCGCTTGCCTTCAAGGCTGTTCAGAAGCGCTGTTTCCTCGCCGCAGACATAGGCACCTGCGCCCTCGCGCACTTCCATGTCGAAGGCGCGGCCCGACCCGAGCACCGAGGACCCAAGCACGCCCGCCTTGCGGGCGATCTCGATTGCCGCGGCCATGGCGGCGATCGCATGCGGATATTCGGAACGGGTGTAGATGAAGCCCTTGGTGGCGCCGGTCGCAATGCCCGCAATCGCCATGCCCTCGATCAGCACGAAGGGATCGCCCTCCATGATCATCCGGTCGGCAAAGGTGCCGCTATCGCCCTCGTCGGCGTTGCAGACGATGTATTTGCGCGCGCCCGCCGCTTCCAGAACCGTCTTCCACTTGATGCCGGTCGGAAAACCGGCGCCGCCGCGGCCGCGAAGGCCGCTTTCGGTCACCTGCGCGACGATCGCCTCCGGTGCCATGGCAATGGCGTTTCGCAGACCCGCGAGCCCGCCATGGGCCTCGTAGTCGTCCAGCGACAGCGGATCGATGACGCCGCAGCGGGCAAAGGTCAGTCGCGTCTGCTGCTTGAGGAAGGGAATGTCTTCGGTCTTCCCGAGACAGAGCGCGTGATCGCCACCGTCGAGCAGCCCGGCGTCAAGCAAGGAGGCAACGTCGCGCGCCTTGACCGGACCGTAGGCGACACGCCCCTCGGCCGTTTCCACTTCGACGAGCGGCTCCAGCCAGTGCATGCCGCGAGACCCATTGCGTACGATGACCGCGTCGAGGCGGCGGGCTGCGATCGCGTCGGCCATCGCCGTTACGACCTTTTCCGCACCGAGCGCAATCGCCGCGGCGTCCCGTGGAATATAGATCTTCGTGGTCATCGCCGCGCCTCCTGAACCAGCGCCTCGAGATCGGCGGCATCGACCCGGGCATGCACCTCTCCGTCGAGCATGGCGGAGGGTGCGCAGGAACAGAGCCCGAGACAGTAGACCGGCTCCAGCGTCACGGCTCCATCCGGGGTCGTCTGATGAAAATCGATGCCGAGCAACCGCTTGGCGCGCTCAGCAAGCTGGTCTCCCCCCATCGACTGGCAAGCCTCGGCGCGACAGAGCTTCAGCACATGGCGGCCGGCCGGATGCTCGCGGAAGTCATGGTAGAAGCTCATCACGCCGTAGACTTCGGCGCGCGACAGGTTGAGCTCCCGCGCGATGACCGGAAGACAGTCCTGCGGCACGTAGCCGAATTCTTCCTGAAGCTCGTGCAGGATCGGCAACAGCGGCCCTTCGAGCGCTTTCAGCTCCTCGACGATGGCGAGCGTGGTTTCCGCGATGTCGGTGCGCGGTCTATGGATGTTCAACGGGAGCCCTCCCGGCTCGCGGGCTGAAACGGCAAGGCCCGAAACGGGCGACCGGTGCAGCCGACTTTTATCTCATGACGAAGGCCGTTCCTCGGCGGTCTTCGGCCTTGATCAAAAAGCTTCGCGCTTATGGCCCTGAGGGTCAATAAGGCTGTTCCGTCGATCGATAGAAAAAATCTATTGAACCTGATTCCGCTCGCCGAGAATGCGCGCCTCGTGCAGCAAGGCAGAGACGAGCGGCGTAAACGGCTCACGGTGTGTCGCAACCAGGCCAACGGTGTGGCGGGCATCCGGATCGACGATCGGGATCATCCGGATGTCTTCATGAAAACCGAATGATTTCGCGACGTTGAACGGCATGATGCTCGCCCAGCGGCCGGTGCGCACATGCGAGAAAAGCACGATCATCGAGTTCGATTCGAGCGTCGGCTTGGCGACGACGCCGGCCTCTGAAAAATGCTGGTTGATGATGCGCCGGTTCTGCATGTCGGCCGTCAATAGACAAAGCCGAACGTCGCTAACCTCTTCCCACGAAACACTTTCCCGCTCCGAAAGCGGTGTGCCGGCAGCCGTGACGAGGTGATAGCGCTCCACCTGCAACGGTACGCTGGTCACCCGACCGAGCGGCTCGTTTTCCAGATAGGTGAGGCCCGCGTCGATCTCGAGGTTTTCCAGCAGCGCCAGGATCTGCAGCGAGGTGGTGGACAGGACCGAGAAGGTCACGTCAGGGTGCTTTTCCTGGAAAGGTGCTGTGATCATCGGCACCATCGCAAGCGTCGTCGGCACCGCGGCCAGACGGATGTGGCCGGAAAGGCCTTTTCGCGCCGCCCGCATCTCCTCGCGCATGGTGCGGGCATCGCCGACGATCCGACGCGCCCATTCGAGCACGCGCTGCCCCTCCGGCGTCAGCCCCTGGAAGCGCGAGCCGCGGCTGACGAGCATGACGCCGAGCTGATCCTCAAGCTGACGGATGGCAGCAGACAGCGTCGGCTGCGTCACGCCGCATTCCTCCGCGGCACGGCCAAAATGCCGTTCACGGGCAAGGACGAGGAACATTTCCAGCTTGTCGATCATGCGTGGCCTTCAGTTACTGTGGCTCTGCCCCTCACCCTAACCCTCTCCCTGCTCGCGGGGCGAGGGGACGTGGCGCTTCGCGAGGTCGCCTCTTTATGACGTAGGTCCCGAATGATGACGTAGGCCCCGATTGGAGTGGGGGACGCGAACGGGCGCAGCATCGTCCCTTCCCCCCGCCTGCGGGGAGAAGGTGCCGGCAGGCGGATGAGGGGCGAACGCCAAGACAAACACATCCTCACGCAATCAGCTGCCCGCCATTGACCTCCAGCACCTGCCCGGTGATGTAGCCAGACAGCACATGCGAGGCGAGGAAGAGATAAGCCGGCGCGCAATCCTCCGCCGTGCCGAGACGGTTAAGCGGAATGGTCTTGCGCGTCGCTTCCAGCTTCTCCGGCGACGAGTAGCGCTCATGAAACTCGGTGGTGATCGTGCCGGGCGATACACAATTGACGCGAATGCCATCGGGCGCGAGTTCGCGCGCCAGTGCCTTGGAATAGGTCGAGACGAAGGCCTTTGTCGCCGAATAGATCGACGAGCCGGCGCTGCCGCCGGTAACGGCCGAGATCGACACGGTGTTGACAACAGCCGGATGCGTGCCCTTGCGTAGGAGCGGCAGCATCGCCCGGGTCATCTCGACGACCGCGGTCTGGTTGAGCTGCACGACGGTCTGGTACTGCTCGTCGGTCAGCTCTGCCGCCGGGAAACGACCAACCATCGTGCCGGCATTGTTGATCAGGATGTCGATGCTTTCAAACCGGCTGCGGACTTCATCGGCCAGGCTCTCGACACCGGCAGGCGCCAGGAAGTCCCCGGTCGCGACATAGGCGCGGCCTTCCGTCGCCGCCGTTTCGAGAAAATCGGGCAAATCGCCAACCGAACGACCGGCATGAACGAAGACATGCGCACCGCAGTCGAGGAACTGCCGCGCGACTTCGAGGCCGATACCGCGTCCCGCCCCGGTAACGACGACGGTCATGCCCTTGAACAAGGCAGGATGAAACATGCTTCTCCCCTCTCAATCCGATTGTCAGCGTCGCGCATCGGCGACGCGAATGCAACGCGCCTCGAAAACGCCCACCCGCTGCGAAAGCGATTTCAGCGAAAACGACGATTCTGAAATTGCGCGGCTTTCGTTTTTGCATATTATGAACCAAAACGAAAATGGGGAGGATGAAATGTACCTGACAGGTCGCCAGGCGGAGATCCTGGAGCTGGCCAAGAGCGAAGGACGCGTGCTTGTCGAGGAACTGGCGCAGCGCTTTTCCGTCACGCCGCAAACGATCCGAAAGGACCTGAACGACCTCTGCGACGCCAAGGTTCTGAACCGCATTCACGGCGGCGCGATCTTCCCGAGCGGCAAGGAAAACGTCAAATACGATGCACGCCGCCAGATCGCCGCACCGGAGAAACAGGCAATCGGCAAGGCCGCCGCCGAGCTCATCCCCGACAACGCTTCGCTGTTCATCAATATCGGCACCACCACCGAGGCCGTCGGCGAAGCCTTACTCGACCACAAGGAATTGATGGTCATCACCAACAACATCAATGTCGCCAATCGCTTGCGTGTCTTTCCCTCGATCGAGGTGGTGATCACGGGCGGCGTCGTGCGCGGCTCGGATGGCGGCATCGTCGGCGAGGCCGCCGTCGACTTCATCAAGCAGTTCAAGGTCGACTTTGCGGTCATCGGCGCCTCTGCGATCGACCATGACGGCGCACTGCTCGATTTCGACTTCCGTGAAGTGAAAGTCGCCCAGGCGATCATCGCCAATGCGCGCCATGTCATCCTGGTTTCAGACTCGACCAAGTTCGAAAGAACCGCGCCGGTGCGCATCGGCCATATCTCCCAGGTCCAGACCTTCATCACCGATCGCTGTACCCTCGAAAACGTCAGGAAAATCTGTGCCGAACAGGACGTTCGGCTGATCGAAACCGACGCCTGAAGCCAGAGATTTAGGCACCCCTAAAGATTCGGGGTGCATTCGTTTGACATTCGATATGTTTTCGTTTTAACTGATTTCACTTTCGCTGATGCATCAATTTGTGCATCGCGAAATGTGGAGGGGAAACAGCAGTGTCAGAGCAGGCAATCTACGACGTCTTCGTCATCGGCGGCGGCATCAACGGATGCGGCATCGCGCGTGACGCGGTCGGTCGCGGATACTCGGTCGCCTTGGCCGAAATGAACGATTTCGCCTCCGGCACGTCTTCGGGTTCCACCAAGCTCATTCATGGCGGCCTGCGTTACCTCGAGCATTATGAATTCCGCCTCGTACGCGAGGCGCTGATGGAGCGTGAGGTGCTCTGGGCCATGGCGCCGCACGTCATCTGGCCGATGCGCTTCGTGCTGCCCTATCACAAGGGCGGCCTGCGCCCGGCCTGGCTCATCCGCCTCGGCCTCTTCCTTTACGACCACATCGGCGGCCGCAAGCTTTTGCCGGCAACGGCGACGCTGGACATGAACCGCGATCCGGCCGGCAAGCCGCTGAAACGCCTGTTCAACAAGGCCTTCGAATATTCCGACGGCTGGGTCAATGATGCCCGCCTGGTGGTGCTCAACGCCCGGGACGCCGCCGATCGCGGCGCCGTCATCATGGCCCGCACCCGGGTGGTCTCGGCGCGGCGCGACGGCGCTCTCTGGACCATCGAGACCGAAAACCAGGCGACCGGCGAACGCAAGACGCTTCAAGCCCGCATGCTCATCAATGCCGCCGGCCCCTGGGTCGATGCGGTGCTGTCCGGCGCGCTCGGCAAGAACGACGTCCACAATGTCCGCCTCGTCCAAGGCAGCCACATCGTCGTGAAGAAGAAGTTCGACGATCCGCGCGCCTATTTCTTCCAGAACCCGGATGGCCGCATCATGTTCGCCATCCCTTACGAGGAAGATTTCACGCTGATCGGCACCACCGATCGCGACTACACCGGCAACCCGGCGGATGTCCGCATCAGCGATGCCGAGGTCGATTATCTCTGCAAGGCGGCCAGCGAATATTTCCTCGAGCCGGTGGAAAAGGACGACATCGTCTGGACCTACTCGGCCGTGCGTCCGCTTTATGACGACGGCGCCAGCAAGGCGCAGGAAGCAACCCGCGACTACGTGCTGCGGGTCGAGGGCGACAAGGGTGCCGCGCCGCTCCTCAACGTCTTCGGCGGCAAGCTTACGACCTACCGGCGCCTTGGCGAGTCCGCGCTCGAAAAGATCGGCGAGACGATCGGCGTCAAGGGTTCCAAATGGACCGCAGGATCAAAACTTCCCGGCGGCGATTTCCCGACCGAGGGCTACGTCGACGAAGTGGCAAGACTGCGCAAGCAGTATCCGTTCCTGAGCGCCCAGCACGCCCGTCGCCTCGTGCGGCTCTACGGCACGCGCGCCGCAGCCATTCTGGGTTCGGCAACGAACGAAGCGGCCCTTGGCCGCCGCTTCGGCGCCGACCTCTACGAGGCAGAGGTCAAGTGGCTGATCAGCCAGGAATGGGCGCGGCACGCCGAGGACGTGCTGTGGCGGCGAACGAAACTGGGCTTGAAGTTGACGCCGGGCGAGGCGGCAGCGCTGGAGGAATACATGCGAGGCGCGGCCAACGCAGCCGCCTGAAGACGCCCGCATTCATGCACATGTCCGACAAGGCGCGCAGCCGCACTGCGTCCGGAGATGTGAAACCGACAAGAGAGCGTTTCCGCGCTGGGGTGAAAACGCTCGGGACTGCCTTAGGGCTGGGTGGAGAATTCAATGCTTGAAATGAAGAAGATATCCAAGGTCGTGGGCGGGGAGACGCATATCTACCCGACCGACCTGGTGCTGGAGAGGGGGTCGCTCAATGTGCTGCTCGGCCCGACGCTTTCCGGCAAGACGTCGCTGATGCGGCTGATGGCCGGTCTCGACAAGCCGGCCTCCGGTTCGCTGATCTTCGACGGCATCGACGTGACCGGCCAGCCGGTGCAGAAGCGCTCGGTCGCCATGGTCTACCAGCAGTTCATCAATTACCCGGCCATGACCGTCTATGAAAACATCGCCTCGCCGATGCGCATCAGCGGCGCCGATGCCGCCACCATCGACCGCGAAGTGCGCAAGGCCGCCGATCTCCTGAAGCTCAGCCCCTACCTCGACCGCACGCCGCTCAACCTTTCGGGCGGCCAGCAGCAGCGCACGGCGCTTGCCCGCGCGATCGTCAAGAATGCCGATCTCGTGCTGCTCGACGAACCGCTCGCCAACCTCGACTACAAGCTGCGCGAAGAACTGCGCGAGGAACTGCCGAAGATCTTTTCAGCCTCTGGCGCGATCTTCGTCTATGCGACGACCGAACCGTCGGAAGCACTGCTGCTTGGTGGCAACACGGCCGCCCTCAGCCAGGGCCGGATCACCCAGTTCGGCAAGACCATCGACGTCTATCGCCGTCCGATCGACCTGATCACCGCGCGCACCTTCGCCGATCCGCCGCTGAACTGCATCGAGCTAATCAAATCGGGTTCGACCTTCACGCTCGACGGCAAGCCGGTGCTGACGGTGCCTTCGCATCTGGCTGGTATTGCCGATGGACCCTGCACCGTCGCCTTCCAGCCGCACCATATTTCGTTCGACCGCCCGCACGGCGGCGGCGACGCGCTTACGGTCAAGACGGCAATCTCCGAGATCGCCGGCTCGGAGAGCTTCATCCACGTGGGTTTCGCCAATGCGCGCTGGGTCATGCTGGCGCCGGGCATTCACGACATCGAACCCGACGCGACCCTCACGGTCTACGTCGACACCCGCCATCTCATGGCCTTCGGGCCTGACGGACGCGCCATCGGCGGCGCGGCCTGAAGGAGGCGATGGGAGGAAAACATGGCACGCATCGATCTCGAACATATCCGTCACGCCTACGGCGCCAAGCCGAAGTCTGAAAACGACTATGCGCTGAAGGAAGTCCACCACGAATGGAACGACGGCGGCGCCTACGCGCTGCTCGGTCCGTCCGGCTGCGGCAAGACCACGCTGCTCAACATCATCTCCGGCCTGATCAACCCGTCGGAAGGACGCATCCTTTTCGACGGCAAGGACGTGACGCATCTGTCGACCCAGGAACGCAACATCGCCCAGGTGTTCCAGTTCCCGGTGATCTACGACACGATGACCGTCTACGACAACCTGGCCTTCCCCTTGCGCAACCGGCATGTGCCGGAAGCGGAGGTCGACCGCCGCGTCAAGGAGACGATCGAGATGATCGGCCTTGGCGGCTGGGCGAAGAAGACCGCCCGGGGCCTCACCGCCGACCAGAAGCAGAAGATCTCGCTCGGCCGCGGCCTCGTTCGCAACGACGTCAGCGCCATCCTGTTCGACGAGCCGCTGACGGTCATCGATCCGGAAATGAAGTGGGTGCTGCGCTCGCAGATCAAGCGGCTGCACAAGCAGTTCGGCTTCACCATGGTCTACGTTACCCACGACCAGACCGAGGCGCTCACCTTCGCCGACAAGGTCGTCGTCATGTATGACGGCCAGATCGTGCAGATCGGCACGCCGGCCGAACTCTTCGAGCGTCCGCGCCACACCTTCGTCGGCTACTTCATCGGTTCGCCGGGCATGAACGTGTTGCCGGTCAAGCTTGACGGCAGCACGGCGACGGTCGGCGGCGAACAGCTGGGCCTCACCTTCCAGCCCACGGTCAAGGCCGGCGCCAAGACCGAACTCGGCATCCGTCCGGAGTTCATTTCGCTCGGTCGCGAAGGCATGCCGGTCGCCATCACCAAGGTCGAGGACATCGGCCGTCACAAGATCGTGCGCGCCCGCTTCGCCGACCAGCCGATCTCGATCATCGTCGACGAGGATGGCGAGATCCCCGCCGATCCGCGCGTCCGTTTCGATCCGAAAGCCATCAACATCTACGCCGATTCCTGGCGCGTCGGCGAGGAGGCCTGACCATGGAGAAAACCTGGAACAACAAGGCCTGGTTCATGGTTCTGCCGGTCCTCGTGCTGGTCGCCTTTTCGGCCGTCATTCCGCTGATGACCGTCGTCAACTATTCGGTCCAGGACACCTTCGGCAACAACCAGTTCTTCTGGGCCGGCACCGACTGGTACGTTCAGGTGCTGACTTCCGACCGTTTCTGGGACGCGCTCAGCCGCAACCTGATCTTCTCGGCGGTCATTCTGGCGATCGAAATTCCGCTCGGCATCGTCATCGCCCTCAACATGCCGAAAAAGGGCCTCGGCGTGCCGGTCTGCCTCGTGCTGATGGCGCTGCCGCTCCTGATCCCGTGGAACGTCGTCGGCACCATCTGGCAGGTCTTCGGCCGCGTCGACATCGGCCTGCTCGGCCGCACGCTCGAAGCGATCGGTGTCAACTACAACTACGTGCAGAACCCGGTTGCCGCCTGGGTGACGCTGATCGTCATGGACGTATGGCACTGGACGAGCCTCGTCGTGCTCTTGTGCTATGCCGGCCTCGTCTCGATCCCCGACGCCTACTACCAGGCGGCCAAGATCGACGGCGCGTCGCGCTGGTCGGTGTTCCGCTACATCCAGCTGCCGAAGATGAAGCGCGTGCTTCTGATCGCCTTCCTGCTGCGGTTCATGGATAGTTTCATGATCTATACCGAGCCCTTCGTCGTCACCGGCGGCGGCCCGGGCAACTCCACCACCTTCCTGTCGATCGACCTCGTCAAGACGGCCATCGGCCAGTTCGACCTCGGTCCGGCGGCAGCACTATCGATCATCTACTTCCTCATCATCCTGCTGCTCTCGTGGATCTTCTACACCGTGATGACCACGAGCGACGCGCAGAGCTGACAAAGGCGGGAGGAAAAAACATGCAGACAAAACCCCTGACCGAACGCCTCTCCTGGCTGGTGCCGACGATCTACATCGTCTTCCTGCTCCTGCCGATCTACTGGCTCGTCAACATGAGCTTCAAGGAAACGAGCGAGATTCTCAGCACCTTCTCGCTCTGGCCGGTGAACCCGACGCTTCGGAACTACGAGGTGATCTTCACCGATCCCTCCTGGTACAACGGCTATATCAACTCGATCATCTACGTCGTCATGAACACGGTGATTTCCGTCACCGTGGCGCTGCCGGCAGCCTACGCCTTCTCGCGCTACCGCTTTCTCGGCGACAAGCACCTGTTCTTCTGGCTCTTGACCAATCGCATGGCGCCGCCGGCGGTTTTCGCCCTGCCCTTCTTCCAGCTCTATTCCGCCTTCGGCCTGATCGACACGCATATCGCGGTGGCGCTTGCACACTGCCTGTTCAACGTGCCGCTCGCCGTCTGGATCCTGGAAGGCTTCATGTCGGGCGTGCCGAAGGAAATCGACGAGACCGCCTATATCGACGGCTACTCGTTCCCGCGCTTCTTCGTGAAGATCTTCATGCCGCTGATCGCCTCGGGCATCGGTGTCGCCGCCTTCTTCTGCTTCATGTTCTCCTGGGTCGAGCTGCTTCTTGCCCGCACCCTGACGACCACGGACGCCAAGCCGATCGCCGCGACCATGACCCGCACCGTTTCCGCCTCCGGCCTCGACTGGGGCGTGCTGGCCGCCGCCGGCGTGCTCACCATCATCCCGGGCGCGCTGGTGATCTATTTCGTTCGCAACTACATCGCCAAGGGCTTCGCCCTGGGGAGGGTATGATGACTGCTCAACCCGTTCGCAAGGCCCGCTGGCAACTGCCCTTCGTCGCCGTTCTCGTCGTCTATGGCGCCGCCGCCGGGCTGCTGATGAGCATGCTGCCGATCAAGGACGGTGCGCGCGACTGGTTCGCGCCACTGGTTGCCGGCGGCTGGATGGCCTGGTCGTTTCCGTCAGCCATGTTCTTCCTGACGATCTTCGCGCTGCTGTCGATGATGGCAGTCTGGGAATATGCCTCGCCCGGTGGCAACCCGCGCGTCGGCATCCTGCGCTTCGAGACGACACGGGGCGATCGCCTCTTCGTGTCGCTGCTCGGCAGCGCCTTCATTCACCTCGCATGGCTCGGGCTCGTCGGCGGGCAGAACCTGTGGTGGGCGCTCGCGCTCTCCCTGGTCTATGCCGTCGGCGTCTTCCGCTACGTCTGAGGCGAGAAAATTTGCGGGGCCGCTTCCGCGGCCCCCCAAAGCCAAAAGATACGCAATCGCAAACCTAAGGGAGGGAATTATGCGACGGCATCTTCTGACTACGACGGCAGCCATGCTGCTGGCCTTCACCGGCACCGCTTTTGCCGGCATGGACGAAGCAAAGAAGTTCCTCGACACCGAAATCGGCGACATGTCCTCGCTCGACCGCGCGGCCCAGGAAGCCGAAATGCAGTGGTTCGTCGATGCGGCGAAGCCCTTTGCCGGCATGGAAATCAAGGTCGTTTCCGAAACGATCACCACCCATGAATACGAATCGAAGACGCTGGCCAAGGCCTTCTCCGACATCACCGGCATCAAGATCACCCACGACCTGATCGGCGAAGGCGACGTCGTCGAAAAGCTGCAGACGCAGATGCAGTCGGGCGAAAACGTCTATGACGCCTACATCAACGACTCGGACTTGATCGGCACCCATTGGCGTTACCAGCAGGCCCGCAGCCTGACCGACTTCATGGCCAACGAAGGCAAGGACGTCACCAACCCGAACCTCGACATCGACGACTTCATCGGCAAGTCGTTCACGACGGCTCCGGACGGCAAGCTCTACCAGCTGCCCGACCAGCAGTTCGCGAACCTCTATTGGTTCCGCTACGACTGGTTCAACGACGAGAAGAACAAGGCGGACTTCAAGGCGAAGTACGGCTACGACCTCGGCGTCCCGGTTAACTGGTCGGCCTATGAGGACATCGCCGAGTTCTTCACCGGCCGCGAGATCGACGGCAAGAAAGTCTATGGCCACATGGACTACGGCAAGAAGGACCCGTCGCTCGGATGGCGCTTCACCGACGCCTGGCTGTCGATGGCCGGCAACGGCGACAAGGGCATCCCGAACGGCAAGCCGGTCGACGAATGGGGCATCAAGGTCGACGAGAACTCGCGTCCGGTCGGCTCGTGCGTCGCCCGTGGCGGCGACACCAACGGCCCGGCCGCTGTCTACTCCATCCAGAAGTACCTCGACTGGATGAAGGCCTATGCACCGGCTGCCGCCCAGGGCATGACCTTCTCGGAATCCGGCCCGGTTCCCTCGCAGGGCGAAGTCGCCCAGCAGATGTTCACCTACACGGCGTTCACCGCCGACTTCGTCAAGCCGGGTCTTCCTGTTGTCAACGAGGACGGTACGCCGAAGTGGCGTTTCGCTCCGAGCCCGCATGGCGTCTACTGGAAGGATGGCATGAAGCTCGGTTACCAGGACGCCGGTTCCTGGACGCTTCTGAAGTCCACGCCTGACGATCGCGCCAAGGCTGCCTGGCTCTACGCGCAGTTCGTGACCTCCAAGACCGTCGACGTGAAGAAGAGCCATGTCGGCCTCACCTTCATCCGGCAGTCGACGCTGGACCACAAGAGCTTCACGGACCGCGCTCCGAAGCTCGGCGGTCTGATCGAGTTCTACCGTTCGCCGGCCCGCCTGCAGTGGTCGCCGACCGGCACGAACGTTCCTGACTACCCGAAGCTGGCACAGCTGTGGTGGCAGGCGATCGGCGATGCATCCTCGGGTGCGAAGACAGCCCAGGAAGCCATGGACTCGCTGTGCGCCGAGCAGGAGAAAGTTCTCTCCCGTCTCGAACGTTCGGGCGTCCAGGGCGACATCGGTCCGAAGCTCGCCGAAGAGCACGATCTCGAATTCTGGAACAAGGACGCCGTTTCCAAGGGCAACCTCGCTCCACAGCTGAAGATCGAGAACGAGAAGGAAAAGCCGCAGACCGTCAACTACGACGACCTGGTCAAGAGCTGGCAGAAGTAACACGGAAGGCCGCCCATCGGGCGGCCTTTTTCCTTTCAGGAGATGCGGCACCGGGGTCGGCAACGGCCCCGGTTTTTCGTGGGCAGATCATCGAGCAGAGCGCGGAAAACCCTGCCGCCCGAACCACGCGACGACCAGGGCCGGGAGCAGGATCGCGAGCACGACGGCGGGAAGAGCGCCGGCGCCGACACTGTCGAGCAAGAGCCCGCCGGCCAGACCGCCGCCGGCCATCGCGGCATTCCAGCCAGTGACGATCATCGATTGCGCCGCATCGGCCTCCGCGCCGGCAGCCTTCGCAGACGCTGTCTGAAACAATGTCGGTGCGCCGCCAAATGCCAGCCTCCACGTAATGACGCCGAGATAGATCGTCACCTGCTGTTCGTTGAAGACTGCAAACAGCAGCGCCGCCGCTGCAAACAGCGCCGTGGTCGAAAGCACCAGCAAACGCAGGTGCCGGTCGACGAGCGTCCCGATGATCGGGATGACGGCGAGCGAAGCAACGCCGAAGACCAGCAGCACGCTGCCGGCGTTTTCAGCCAGGCCGGACGGCTGCAGGTAAGGCACGATGTAGGTGTAGAGGATGTTGTGGGCGAGAACGGCGGCAAACATCACGACCAGCACCGGCCGGATCCCGGGCAACCGGAATACCGCTGAAAGCGACAGTCGCCGCGCGGTGCGCTCCCCCGGGAAATCGGGAACCGCCAGCAGCACCCAGCCTACGAGCATCACGGTCATGGCGCTGAGGGCACCGAAGGTCAAACGCCAGCCGGTCATCGCGCCAAGCATCGTGCCAGCGGGAATGCCGATCGACAGCGCCACCGGCGCGCCGAGCATGGCAATCGCGATCGCCCTGCCCTGCTGCTCAGGCGCGACCATGCGACTGGCGTAACCGGCAGCAAGCGCCCAGAGCAGGCCGGCAAAGACACCGGCAAGAAAGCGGGCGGCCATCGTCAGCGCGTAATCGGTCGAGAACGCGGTCACCGTGTTGACCACGGCAAAGCCGGAGATTGCCGCAACAAGCAGCGGCCGCCTGCGCCAACTGCGGGTCAGCGCCACGAGCGGGATGGTGGCGACGAGCGAGCCGATCGCGTAGATCGTCACCATCTGTCCGGCCAGCGATTGCGGGACGCCGAGATCGGCGCTGATCTGCGGCAGGAGGCCCGCCGGCAGCGCCTCCGTCAGAATGGTGATGAAACCGGCGGACGCGAGCGCAAGCAGGGCCAGGATCGGCAGCCTGGCCTCAGGAACGGTGGCTGCGGACGTCGCTGCAGCCTCCCGTGCGGCCGCAGACACGCAGTTGGTGGATTGCATGAAATCTGTCTTTCGGGATGGCACGCCAGGTGTGATCGTCTGGCATTGGCGGGAGGGTCTGGTGAGGGCGTGCGCCGCCGGCGCTTGTGGGCGGCGCAATCTCCTATGCCGATGCCGCAGTTGCAGCGCGCTTGGGCAGCACCAGGTCATCGACGCGATAGGTGTGGAACTCAAAGGTCGAGACCGACTTCAGTGCCGCGAACTTTTCGAGGAACACCGGGTCGCTGAAGAACTCCTCAACGTTGCCTTCACCGGCGATCGCCTCGATGTTGACGACCGTCTTGCCGTCGGTGCTCTTTGAAAGATTGCTCCAGAGAAACCCCTCTTTGCGCTCGGCCACATAATGCACGACGTCCTGGATCAGGCGAAACGCCTCTTCCTGTTTGCCCTCGTGCGCGTGGATGACATTGACGATAAAGACGGTGGGTTCGGGATCCCGGCGGAATCCGGCCAAAAGTGACTGCTGCATGTTTTCTCCTCTGTCGCCGACGGTGTGTCGGGCAGGCGGACTATGGAGGGCTTCCAACCGGAGAAAAATACGCTACAGATCCGAAGATATCGGACAAGATTGTCCGCAATCCCAATCGACGGCGAGGACACAAATGGACAGCCTTGGAGCGCTCAACGCTTTCGTTCAGGTGGCAGAGGCACGCAGCTTCACCGGCGCGGCCACGCAACTCGGTGTTTCACCGTCGGCCGTCGGCAAGGCGATTGCCCGTCTCGAGGAACGCCTGAGCGTCCGCCTCTTTCATCGCAGTACCCGCAGCGTCACGCTGACGCCGGAAGGCACGTTGTTTCTCGAACGCTGCCGACGGATTTTTGGCGAGGTCGAAGCAGCCGAAGCCGAATTGATGCAAAGCCAGGAGGTCGCGCGGGGCAAGCTGCGCGTCAGCCTGCCGATGGCCGGCATGCTGCTGATGCCGACGCTGACGGCCTTCATGCGCGCCTATCCGCAGGTTGAAATCGATCTCGATTTCTCCGACCGCCTCGTCGACGTCATCGAGGAAGGTTTCGATGCGGTGATCCGTAGCGGTGAACTCGGCGATTCCCGTCTGATGACGCGCCAGATCGGCACGTTCCACCCCCATCTCGTCGGTTCACCCGCCTACTTCGAGCGCCATGGCGCGCCGGTAACGCCACAGGATCTGGAACGCCATCATTGCCTGCATCACCGCTTTCCCTCGACCGGAAAGCTCGAGCCCTGGCCGTTGATGGAGGAAGGCGCGACGGTGAATGTCGATCTCCCGGTGACGGCCGTCTCGAATGCGCTGGATCCGCTGATCCATATGGCCGAGGAAGGTCTCGGTATCGCCTGCCTTCCGGATTTCACGATCCGGCAGCAGATGCGCGAGGGAACGCTGATCGCCGTTCTCGAACACAACCTGCGCCGCTGCGGCACCTACCGGATCCTGTGGCCGTCGAGCCGGCATCTCTCGCCGAAGCTGCGCGTCTTCGTCGATTTCATGGCCGCCAACCTCTTCCCGGCAAACGGCGCGGCCTGAATTTTCTACGATCTCAGCGCCACGAGGCGCCCGGTCTTTTCCGACCGGCGCTTGTCGAAGATCGCCCGGACGGCGCGCGTCGAGCCGTCGTCCATTTGCACGACCATGTCCATGTAGAGATGGTCGTCGACGATCGCGATCCGGAGCCCGAAGGGCAGTCCGCGATAATCGTTGCTGCCACTATCGTTCCAGCGGCCGATGCCCTCGGCGCTGAAATCGCCTCCGACGCGTCCGAGATGGGCGACGGCAAACCAGCCGTCCTTCCCGGTCACCTTCAGAACGGGGCCGTTTCGACGGATTTCGACCCAACAGGTGTCGCAGGCGTCCGTGGCGGATGCCACCTGCTGCCATTCACCGGGGAACGCTGCTCCGTTGGCGCTGACCGCCGTCGGTGCAAGCGCGCAGCCCAGCATCAGCAGCACCGCGAAAAGACGCCTTAAGGCCCGTCTCCAAGAAATCATCCGTCATCACCCCATCCGAATGGCGGTGACGCAATGCCCACCGCACCCGGGAACCATGACCGCGTCGCATTGCGGCTACGTTGCATGGATTGCGGAAAGCCCCCACCGGCATCGCGACCGTGCAGAACCGATCCGCAATTAACGCGCTCCAGTCATTTCCCCGGGTTTGTGGAAAGTGTTTTCGTTTTGGCGACACTTGCGACATTCTGCCCCGGCACGGAAAAATTGCACTTCCCTGTTGGAGGACGGGGAAAGCGGACTGGTCGACGAAATGGGAGGAGGAACCATGAGCGACGTTTCCAGCATACACCCGGTGGACGAGAAACTGCCGGTCGGCAGGCTCGCGACGCTCGGGATCCAGCATGTTCTCGTCATGTATGGCGGCGCGGTCGCCGTGCCGCTGATTGTCGGCCGCGCCCTGCAGCTCAGCCCCCAGGACGTCGCCTTTCTGATTTCGGCCGACCTCTTCGTCTGCGGCATCGTCACCATCATCCAGTCGCTCGGGCTTGGCCGCAGCATCGGCATCCGCCTGCCCGTCATGATGGGCGTCACCTTTGCCTCGGTCGGCCCGATGGTCTCGATGGCGGCGATGACACCGGGCCAGGAGGGTGCGCGCATGATTTTCGGCGCCATCATCGGCGCCGGGCTCGTTGCGCTTCTGCTTGCGCCGCTGATGGGTCGGCTGTTGAAGTTCTTTCCGCCTATTGTCACCGGCACGATCATCCTCGTCATCGGCGTCTCGCTGATGCGCGTCGGCGTCAACTGGATCTTCGGCAATCCCTTCGGCCCGACGGCGCCGAAGCTCGTCGATCCGACCCATGTCGAGTGGCTCGCCGAATTGAAGAAGGCCGCCGCTGCCGGCGGACCCGCCATTCCTGACGGCCTGGTGCTTGGCGCGACCGTGCAGAACCCCATCTACGCCCAGCCGAGCCACATCGCGCTTGCCGCCTTCGTGCTCGTCTCAATTCTGGTCATCGCGCGCTTCGGCCGCGGGCTGATCAGCAACATTGCGGTTCTGACCGGCGTCGTGCTTGGCTGCGCCGTCGCGGCAGCGCTCGGCATGATGCACTTCGACCGAGTGGCGGACGCCGGCTGGTTCGCAGTCGTCACGCCCTTGCGCTTCGGCATGCCAATCTTCGATCCGGTGCTGATTGCCACCATGTCGCTGGTCATGATCGTGGTGATGATCGAATCGACAGGCATGTTCCTGGCGCTTGGCGAAATGACCAACCGCGAGGTGTCGCAGCAGCAGCTGACGGCGGGCCTCAGGGTCGATGGCCTCGGCACCATGATCGGCGGCCTGTTCAACACCTTCCCCTACACCAGCTTCTCGCAGAATGTCGGTCTCGTCGGCGTCACCGGCGTCAAGAGCCGCTACGTCTGCGTGATGGGGGGCGTGATCATGATCGCGCTTGGCCTGATCCCGAAGATGGGTGCACTCGTCGAGGCGGTGCCGACCTTCGTGCTCGGCGGTGCCGGCCTCGTGATGTTCGGCATGGTCGCCGCCACAGGCGTGCGTATCCTGTCGGTGGTCGACTTCAAGTCGTCGCGCAACAACCTGTTCGTCGTTGCCGTCTCGGTCGGTTTCGGTCTGATCCCGTTGATCGCGCCGAACTACCTGATGTGGCTGCCGCACGCGATCCACCCGATCATCGAGTCCGGCATTGTGCTCGCCTCGATCTCGGCCGTGGTGCTCAACGCCTTCTTCAACGGCCTGAGCCTCGAACGATCTGCGTCCGTCAACGCGGCGAAACTCGCCGACAGCCACTGATCGGCACGCAAACATGCACCCCGGCCGCCGAAAGGTGGGCCGGGGTTTTTGTCGTCTTGAGGAACTTTCGGGCCGTCGATAGTTCGACCACCACCGAAGCATCCGCCGCCTGCCCCGGGCTAGAAGGTGGGTAACGACGACGACACGAAGGTTTCTATTGCCATGGCCAAGACCAATCTCACCCTCGAGCTTCTCCTGCTTCTCGCGCTCGCCACCCTCTGGGGCGCGTCCTACACCTTCATCAAGATCGGCATCGAGACCATTCCGCCGATCACGCTGATCGCCGCCCGCACGCTGATTGCCGGCGTCATCCTGCTGGCGGTCCTGCACTGGCGCGGGCTGAAGATGCCGCGCGACGCCGCGACCTGGCGGAAGTTCCTGTTCCAGGCCTGCCTCAACAGCGTGGTGCCCTTTACCCTGATCGCCTGGGCCGAGCAGACGATCGACGCCGGCATCGCCTCGATCCTCAATGCGACGACGCCGATCTTCGCCTTTCTGATGACGGCGCTGATCACCCGCCACGAGGCGGTCACCGCCCGCAAGCTCGTCGGCGTCATTGCCGGCATGACCGGCATCAGCCTGATCATCGGCATGGAGGCCTTCGGTGGTCTTGGTGAGGAGCTGCTGCCGCAGCTGGCCGTGGTGTTCGCCACCGTCTGCTACGCGGGTGCGGCGATCTTCGGGCGCGGCTTCAAAGGCCTTGATCCGATGATGCCGGCCGCCGGCTCATTGATCGCAGGCACGGTGCTTCTGATCCCGACCAGCCTCATCGTCGACCGACCCTGGACGCTTTCGCCGTCGATGGATTCTCTGCTGGCGCTGCTTGGCCTTTCCGTCTTCTCGACAGCGCTAGCCTTCGCCATCTATTTCCGGCTGATCCAGACACTGGGTTCGGTCGGCGCGACAGCCCAGGCCTATCTGCGCGTGCCCGTCGGTGTCGCCATCGGTGCGTTCTTCCTCGGCGAGCGGCTGTCGGACACCGCCTGGATCGGCCTTGGCTGCGTTATCATCGGGGTTGCGGCCATGACGATCCCGGCGCGACGACGCGCGGCCGCTGCCGCCGTCGATCGTTAAAGATGGGGTTGCTACAGGAGAAATACGCACCGCCCGGACGTGGCGAGCGGCCGCGGTCACGAAGCGCTCAATCCTTGCGCTTGCGGCAGTAGAGTTCCAGCCGGTGGCGCACCAGATCGTAGCCAAGCTCGGCGGCAATCTCTGCTTGCAACTGCTCGATCTTGTCGGAGCGGAATTCGATGACGGCGCCGGTGTCGATATCGATCAGGTGGTCGTGATGCGGCGCATCGGCGGTCTCGAAACGGGCGGTCGCGCTTTCGAAGGCGTGGCGATGAACGACGCCCTGCTGCTCGAGCGCCGACAATGTCCGGTAGACGGTCGACAGCGAGACGGTGGCGTCGAGTTCCTTGGCGCGGCGATGCAGTTCGCTCGCGTCCGGGTGATCTTCGGCGGTCGCGAGAATCTTGAGGATCGCGGCACGCTGGCGCGTCACGCGCACGCCGCCGTCCCTGAGCACACCTTCCAGTTCTTCGACACGATTCTTGTTCTGTTTCATGGCCGTACACTAGCCAAGGGCGTCCGGTTTGAAAATAGCCAGTTGCGAATGCTTCTCATTTGCATTGACTTATGCAAACCATTCCCCTACTCCTGTTGATGTCAACACTTGGGAGTAGAGAATGATCGATCAGACGAGGCGCGCGATCCTGGCGGCAGCAGCAGCCGTGGCAGCCATCGCGCTATCGCCGAACGCCAGCTTTGCGCAGGAAAAGTTCAAGGCAGTGACGACCTTCACGGTCATTGCCGACATGGCCAAGAACGTTGCGGGCGATGCGGCCATCGTTGAATCGATCACCAAGCCGGGTGCCGAGATCCACAACTACCAGCCGACCCCGCGCGACATCCTGAAGGCGCATGACGCCAAGCTGATCCTCTGGAACGGGCTGAACCTCGAGCGCTGGTTCGAGAAATTCTTCCAGAATTTCGACGATGTTCCAGGCGTCGTCGTTTCGACCGGGGTCGAACCCATGGGCATCGCCGAGGGTCCCTATTCCGGCAAGCCCAACCCGCACGCCTGGATGTCGCCCTCGGCAGCGCTCATCTATGTCGACAACATTCGCGACGCCTTCGTGAAATACGACCCTGACAATGCCGAGACCTACAAGGCCAATGCCGAGGCCTACAAGCAGAAGATCGAGGCGACGATCGCCCCGATCCGCGCCGAGATCGCCCGGATTCCCGAAGACAAGCGCTGGCTGGTCTCGAGCGAAGGCGCCTTCAGCTACCTGATCCGCGATTTCGGCATGAAGGAACTCTATCTCTGGCCGATCAACGCCGACCAGCAGGGCACCCCGCAACAGGTCCGCAAGGTGATCGACGCGGTCCGGGCCAACCACATCCCCGTCGTCTTCTCCGAAAGCACGATCTCTCCGGATCCGGCCGAGCAGGTGGCGCGCGAGACCGGTGCAAAATACGGCGGCGTGCTCTACGTTGATTCCTTGAGCGAAGCGGACGGCCCGGTTCCCACCTATGTCGATCTGCTGCGCGTCACATCGGAAACCATCGCGAAAGGCCTTTCGCAATGAATCTTCAAGTGAAGGCCCGCTCAGGACCGGTCCCGGCCGCAGGTGAAGCGGGCAGCGGCATCCGCGTGACGGGTGCCACCGTCACCTACCGCAATGGCCTGAGGGCCCTGCGCGACGCATCCTTCGAGATCCCGACGGGCACAATCACCGCGCTCGTCGGCGTCAACGGCAGCGGCAAGTCGACGCTCTTCAAGGCGATCATGGGATTCGCGCGGCTCTCGCGCGGCGACATCTCGATCCTCGGGCGCTCGGTGCCGGAGGCGCTGAAGAAAAACCTCGTCGCCTATGTGCCGCAGGCCGAAGAGGTCGACTGGAACTTCCCGGTTCTGGTCGAGGACGTCGTCATGATGGGTCGCTACGGCCACATGAACATGCTGCGCATGCCGAAAAAGACCGACCACGAGGCAGTCGAGGCGGCCCTTGCCCGCGTCGGCATGAGCGACTACCGCAAGCGCCAGATCGGCGAACTCTCGGGCGGCCAGAAGAAGCGAGTCTTCCTGGCGCGCGCGCTCGCCCAGGACGGCAAGGTGATCCTGCTCGACGAACCGTTCACCGGCGTCGACGTCAAGACCGAGGACGCGATCATCCGGCTGCTCATCGGGCTTCGCGACGAGGGCCGGGTCATGCTGGTCTCGACCCACAATCTCGGCAGCGTGCCGGAATTCTGCGATCGCACCGTGCTCTTGAAGAACACCGTGCTCGCCTACGGCCCGACCGAAACGACGTTTACCCGCGAAAATCTCGAACTCGCCTTCGGCGGCGTGCTCCGGCATTTCGTGCTAAGCGGCGACAGCCTGCACGACGACGCCGATCCCCGACAGCTGGCCGTCATCACCGACGACGAGCGGCCGCTGGTCATGTATGGCGACAAGGACCGCATGGTGGCGCAACCGGCCAAGCCCGAGACCAACGGGAACGGCCAATGATCGCCACGCTCTACGAACCCTTCACCTATGGCTACATGCTCAATGCCATGTGGGTGAGCGCGCTTGTCGGCGCCGTCTGCGCCTTCCTGTCCTCCTACCTGATGCTCAAGGGCTGGTCGCTGATCGGTGACGCGCTCTCGCATTCGATCGTGCCGGGCGTTGCCGGCGCCTACATGCTGGGCCTGCCCTTTGCGCTCGGCGCGTTCTTCTCCGGTGCGCTCGCAGCCGGCGCGATGCTCTTCCTCAACCAGCGCACGAAGCTCAAGGAAGACACGATCATCGGCCTGATCTTCACCTCCTTCTTCGGGCTCGGGCTGTTCATGGTCTCGCTGTCGCCGACATCGGTGAACATCCAGACGATCGTGCTCGGCAACATCCTCGCGATCACGCCGGCCGACACGCTGCAGCTCGCCATCATCGGCGTCGTTTCGTTGCTCATCCTCAGCGTCAAGTGGAAGGACCTGATGGTGACCTTTTTCGATGAGAGCCACGCCCGCTCGATCGGAATACCCACGACTTTCCTCAAGGTGCTGTTCTTCACCCTGCTTTCGGCCTGTACGGTCGCGGCACTGCAGACGGTCGGCGCCTTCCTCGTCATCGCCATGGTGGTGACGCCGGGCGCGACCGCCTATCTGCTGACGGATCGTTTCCCGCGGCTGATCCTGATCAGCATCGCCATCGGCGCGCTGACCAGCTTCTTCGGCGCCTATTTCAGCTATTTCCTCGATGGCGCCACCGGCGGCATCATCATCGTCTTGCAGACGCTGATCTTCCTGACGGCCTTTGTCTTTGCGCCCAAACACGGGCTGCTTGCCGCGCGCAGGCGCGGCGCCGAACCGGTGGAGGCCAGCCGATGATCTCACTCGATTTGCTGCTTGCTGTCTTCGAATTCGAGTTCATGCGCAACGCGCTTCTGATCTCGGTGCTGGTGGCGATCCCGACGGCGCTGCTCTCCTGCTTCCTGGTGCTGAAGGGCTGGTCGCTGATGGGCGACGCGATCTCGCACGCGGTCTTTCCCGGCGTCGTGATTTCCTACATCGTCGGACTGCCGCTCGCCGTCGGCGCCTTCGCCGCCGGCATGTCCTGCGCGTTGCTCACCGGCTATCTCAAGGAAAACAGCCGCATCAAGCAGGACACTGTCATGGGCGTGGTGTTTTCCGGCATGTTCGGCTTCGGCCTGGTGCTCTACACCAAGATCCAGAGCGACGTGCATCTCGATCACATTCTCTTCGGCGACATGCTTGGCATCGGCTGGCCGGACATCATCGAAACCGGCGTGATCGCCTTGATCGCCACCGCCATCCTCGCCGTCAAATGGCGCGATTTCCTGCTGCACGCCTTCGACCCGGCCCAGGCCAAGGCCGTCGGCCTACCCGTCAACTGGTTGCATTACGGGCTGCTCGCGATCCTGTCGCTGACGATCGTCGGCGCCTTGAAGGCGGTGGGTCTGATCCTTGCGATCGCCATGCTGATCGCGCCTGGCGCGATCGCCTTCCTGATCACCCGCACCATGGGCGCGATGCTCGTCACCGCCGTGATCGTCGCAGTCGCGGCCTCGTTTACCGGCGTCTACCTGTCCTTCTTCATCGACAGTGCACCGGCGCCGACCATCGTGCTCCTGATGACGGCGATGTTCCTCGTCGCGTTTGCCTGGTCGTCCTTTCGAACCCATCGCAACGAAGCGCGACGGACGGTGGCCGAATGACAGGAGGCTCCCGCGAGGGAGCCTCGCTCCCCTTTGTCAGTGGCTCGGATGCAGCGCGTCGTTGAGATACATGCAGGTCAGCATGGTGAAGATATAGGCCTGGATCAGCGCCATCAGCAGTTCGAGCCCGGTCAGCGCCACCGTCATCAACAACGGCATGATGGCGGCCAGGATTCCAAGCGCGCCAAAACCGCTCAAGCCCACGACGAAGCCGGCGAAGACCTTGAGCGTGATGTGACCGGCGAGCATGACCGCAAACAGGCGGACGGAGTGACTGACCGGACGAGACAGGTAGGAAACCACCTCGATCGGGATGATGATCGGCGCCAGGATCAACGGCACGCCCGACGGCATGAACAGCCTGAGGAAGCTGAAACCGTGCCGGTAGAGGCCATAGAGCGTGACCGTCAGGAACACCAGCATCGCCAATGCGAAGGTGATCGCGATGTGGCTCGTCACCGTGAAAGCATAGGGGAACATGCCGATCAGGTTGGCGGTGAGGATGAACATGAACAGCGAGAAGACCAGCGGAAAGAAGCGCATGCCCTTCTCCCCCGCGTTGTCTCGCAAGGTCTTGGCGGCGAATTCATAGAGGATCTCGGCCGCAGATTGCGCCCGGTTCGGCACGAGGCCGCGCCTCCCGGTCGACAGGATCAGGAAGAGACTGGCGATCGCGACCGTCAGTACCATGTAGGCGGCCGAATTGGTAAAGCTGATCTGGTGACCACCGATCTCGGCGATCGGAAGGAGCGTCTTGATCTCAAATTGTTCGATGGGTCCAGCCATCATCAACCTCGTTGTCTTGGCGACGAAACGATCAGCGGCGCGCCCGGTGGCGACCGCCGGCGCGTCAGTGTGTTCGTGAATGGGTGACAGGCAGCTGAAAACGTCGCACGGGGCGATCGCTTCTGGCGAAGCTATTCAGCTGCTCGATACGGGAAAGGGGCGCACGGGCGCACCGCAGACGGTGGGGCTGCATGATGCAATCGACTCCAATATCTCGACCGAGATAATGGGGCCGTCCCCAGGCGTTCTTCGACGCGGGTCGTCCCGCGTGCGCCTGACCTAGAGCCAATCGGGCCCAAGGTCAAGCCGAACGCGCCACCGCTGACCGTCAACCGAAGCGGTGGTGATCCTCAAGCACCGCGTCGATCACGGCGCGCTGCTTCACCCTTTCGTCGGTGGATGCGCCGGTCATCCCGGCGACGACGATCAGCGCCTTCCAGAGCGTCCAGCCGCGACCGCGCGCCCAGGCGCCACGATCGAGCGCCATGCCGTCGCGGAACACCTCGCGGCTTTCGCCATCAAAGAACGTCCAGGCAATCGCAAGGTCGCAGGCCGGATCGCCGACGCCCGAGGTGCCGAAGTCGATGACCGCGCTCAGCCGGCCATCTTCGACCAACAGATTGCCCCAGGCGATGTCGCCGTGGAACCAGACCGGTGCGTCTTCGAACGGTGCGGCGAGCGCTGCCTCCCAGGCAGCGTGGGCTGCTGCCGTATCGATCTGCCCCTCAAGCCGTGCGAGCGCATGGCGCGTCTCTTCTTCATAGAACCCCGGCGGCCCACCACGATGAAAATTGTGTTCCCCAGGCAAGGGTCCGCCGATGGCATCCGCCTGCATGAGGGCGCGAAGAAAGCGGCTGAGATCGCGCGCCAGCTGGTTGACGTCGTCGACCGTTGAGGCCGAGAGCGTCTCGCCCGGCTGCCAGCGATAGACCGACCACGGCCAGGGAAAGCCTTCAGCCGGCCTCCCCTTGGCAAGCGGCGCCGGGATCGGCAGCGGCAGCTGCGGCGCCAGTCGCGGCAGCCAGCGGTGCTCTTTCTCCACCTGCCCCACATATCGCGCGGCGCTCGGCAGACGCACGGTCATGTCGTTACCGAGGCGAAAGGTCCTGTTGTCCCAGCCTCCCGGCTCGATCGGCCGCACCTTCAGATGCGACCACGCCGGAAACTGCGTCGCGATCAGCCGCTCGACGACCTGCGTGTCGATCGAAGCGGCGGTAAATGTCGGCCCTGTCATGACGAACCCGATGTTGCGTTGCTCGATGTCCTGTTCAATGCCCGCCGCCGAACCTAGGCAACGGCTTGCGGATTTCAACCTTTCGTTCACCGCTCGACGCATTCGAGAAGGCATTGTGCTCGAAGCGGCACAACTCCCGGCCCCGGGATCGGAGGTTGCATATTGCCGCGGCGACGGATTTCGAGGATGAAGAAAGCCTGAACACATTGATGACCTGAGACCATGGAAACCCGGCCGACCGATCGCCTCCTGCTGCAGGCTCAATACCTGATCGCCCGTCTCCGGGTCGGCGAGGCGGCATGAGCACGGCCAGGGGCAAAACGCCGGTCGAAAAGCCGCGCCGCACCGGTCTGCGCTTCTTTCTCGTCGCCCTGATCCTGATCGTCACCGCCATTCTGGCGACGGCCCTGCTTGCCAATGAGGAGCGCAATCTGAAGAGAGTGTTGCTGGCCCTGGGGCTTCCGACGACCTTTCTTGAAAAAGAACGGCCCGCCGAACACCGGGCAGCCAGGCCTGCCAGACGCCAGCTGGCGCGCGCAGCCCTGCCGGCCTGGACCTTCCAGGATCTCGAGACGCCGGAACAGCAGTTCCTGCGCGTCATCCGCAGCGACCCCAAGGCACTCTGCGACGAATTGCGCGAGGCCGGCTTCCGCGAGCTTGAGTGGAAGTCGAGCGCCGGCGAACGCGGGCAGTGGGAATGTTCGTCGCTGGTCAGCCTGCCCCGCCCCGGCGAGGACAAGCCCTCGTCGATCTTCATCTTCGTCAAGGGCAGCGGCGAGGATGAGATCACCTCCTTCCGCGTCAAGCTCAACATCGAGCGCCAGGAGGATACCCAGGCCGTGACGATCTCCGCGTCGCGCGCGGCATCCGTCTTCCTCGACCATGTCCGCTGGGCGGATGCCGCCAGCGTCACCCTGCAGATCCAGGCCCTGAAGGAGTTTGACCTGAAGCACTTCGGCAGCCGCATCCAGTTCAAGCGCGAATCCGACGAGGTGACGCCCCGCTACAATTTTCTCGCCAACCAGCCGCCACGTGCGCGACCGAAGAGCATCGCAGAACTCTATTTCGACCGCAGCAAGTGGCTTGCCTATGGCGACGGCAGCCTGCGCAGCTTCGTTAAGGGGCCAACGGCGTGGAATGTGCCGGTCAAGGTGCCCGACAATGCCGACGCCACCTTGCCTTCTGCCAAGCCATAGGCCAGCTAGGGCAAACGTCAGGGATGCGGTTCTATCGGTCGATCCGGGTCGACAGGATGATGGACGACAAAGTCCGGTCGACTCCGTCGATTTCGCCGATGCGATCGATGAGCAGGTCGAGCTCGCTGATCGAGGTTGCCGCGACCACCGCGATGAGGTCGAAGCTGCCGCTGACCGAATGCAGCGTCTGGATCTCGCGGATGGCGCTGAGTTCCGGCGTGACCCGCGGAAGCGCCCGTGGCGCGATGGTGATCAGCACGTGCGCCTTGACGAGGCCCTTCTCGTAGCTCTCCGACAGCCGCACGCCATAGCCGGCGATGACGCCTTCACGCTCCAGCCGTTCGATCCGGGCCTGCACCGTGGTGCGCGACAGGCCAAGCCGGCGCGCGATCGTCGCCGTCGGCATGCGGGCGTTTTCGCTCAAGATGGCGAGAAGCTCGCGGTCCTTGTCGGTGATTTGCATTTCGTCGGTCCAGTTGGGCAATCTGCCGAATATCTATCGGCGATTTAGACATATCAGCGCTTCAAATCAACACCCCTCGGCTAGACAATAGGCGCACTCGCAATTCTCATGCCCTGGGGGAAAGAATGAAAGATATCGTCGTCATCGGAGCAGGCAAGATCGGCTCCACCATCGCCCGCATGCTCGCCCACACCGGCGACTACAGCGTTTGCGTCGCCGACCGCGCGGCCGATCAGCTCGAGCAGGTGGAAAAGCATGCCGCGATCACGACGGCGACCGTCGACATCGCCGACAAGAAGCAGCTCGTCGCGCTTCTGTCGGGCAAGTTTGCCGTGCTCAGCGCCGCCCCGTTCCACCTGACGGTCGCGATTGCCGAAGCCGCTTCCGAGGCTGGCATCCACTATCTCGACCTGACCGAAGACGTCGAATCCACCCGCCAGGTCAAGGCGATCGCCGCCAAGGCCAGCACCGCCTTCATTCCGCAGTGCGGCCTCGCACCGGGCTTCATCTCGATCGTCGCCAGCGATCTCGCCAGCCGCTTCCAGACGCTGGAAAGCGTGCGCATGCGAGTCGGCGCCCTGCCGCAGTACCCGTCGAACGCGCTCAACTACAACCTCACCTGGAGCACCGACGGCGTCATCAACGAATACATCGAGCCCTGCGAAGCGATCGTTGAGAACAATCTGATCGAAGTTCCGGCGATGGAAGAGCGCGAAGAATTCTCGCTCGACGGCGTCACCTACGAAGCCTTCAACACGTCGGGCGGCCTCGGCACGCTCTGCGAAACGCTGAAGGGCAAGGTCCGGACGCTCAACTACAAGACCATCCGCTATCCCGGCCACGCCGCGATCATGAAGGCTCTTCTGAACGACCTCGGCCTGCGTCACCGTCGCGAAGTCCTGAAGGACATCTTCGAGAACGCCCTTCCGACCACCACCCAGGACGTGGTCGTGATCTTCGTGACCGTTTCGGGCTTCCGCGACGGCCGCCTGATCCAGGAAACCTACGCCAACAAGGTCTATAGCGGCGTCGTTGCCGGTCGCATGCAGAGCGGCATCCAGATCACCACGGCAGGCAGCATCTGCGCCGTGCTCGATCTGCTCGCCGAAGGCAAGATCGCCCAGAAGGGTTTCGTCCGCCAGGAAGACATCGCTCTCGACACCTTCCTCGCAAACCGCTTCGGCCACTACTACGCCCAGAAGGGCGAGAGCGAGCGCGTCGCCGGCTGAGGTCAAACCAGTCCGACTGCGCCGACTTCAATGCCCGGGTTTACGCCCGGGCATTTTTCGTTCTGCTGGACGAGAGCGGCGTTCCACGGCGTCAGCTTCTGCCGAATTCATCCTCGATGCGGATGATATCATCCTCGCCGAGATAGGAGCCTGTCTGCACCTCGATCAGTTCAAGCGGGATCTTGCCGGGATTGTGAAGCCGGTGCACGGTTCCCTGCGGAATGAACACCGACTCGTTCTCATGCAGGAGCCGCGTCTCGCCGCCCATGGTAATTTCGGCCGTGCCACGCACCACGATCCAGTGCTCGGCACGGTGGTGATGTTTCTGCAGCGAGATCTTCTTGCCGGGCGTCACGCGCAGCCGCTTGACGGCGAAGCGTTCGCCATCGGAGAGCGCGGCGACTGCGCCCCAAGGGCGGTAGGAGGTCGGGTGCGTTTCGGTCAGGGCCTCGGTCCGGGGCGACCGCGCCAGCACCTTCACGATGTTGCCGACGCTCTGGCTGTCATCCAGCCGTCCGACATAGACGGCATCCTCGCCGGCAATGACGGCGACGTCTTCCAATCCCTGGACCGCCAGGTGGATATCGCGTGAGAGCACGAGCGAATTTCGCGTGTTGGAGACCGTCGCTCGGTCGGTAACGACGTTGCCATCGCCATCCTTTCGGCCGATCTTCCAGACAGCGTCCCAGCTTCCGAGGTCGGACCACGGAAATGAGGACGGCACCACGGCGGCGCGCTCGGTTTTCTCGAACACGGCATAATCGACGGAAATATCGGGGGCGGCGGAAAAGCTTTCCGCGTGCAGCCGGGTGAAATCGAGGTCCTTGTGTGCTTCCTCGACAGCGCGTTTGGCTGCTTCCCATACCTGGGGCGCATGCCGGCGTACTTCATCGAGAAATGATTTCACCGGAAGCATGAAAATGCCGGAGTTCCAGAGATACCGGCCGGTCGCAATCATGGTTTCGGCTTTTGCCCGGTCGGGCTTCTCGACAAACCGTGCCACTCGGTTGGCGCCTTCCGTCAGCGCCTCGCCGCATTCTATATAACCGTAGCCGGTAGCCGGTTCCGTCGGCGTGATGCCGAACGTCACCAGCTCGCCGAGCCGGGCAGCCTCGTGCGCCTTATGGATGCAATCGCTGTAGATCGCACCGGCATCTATTTCGTGGTCGGAGGCAAGCACCTGCATGATGGAGCCCTGACCGAAGCGCCCAAGAACACGGAACGCCGCTGCAGCGAGTGCCGGCGCGGTGTTGCGGGCCACGGGCTCGAGCAGGATATCTCCGAGTTCCACATCGATCGCGCGCGCCTGTTCGGCCACGATGAAGCGAAAATCGCTGTTCGTCACGACAAGGGCCGGCTCGTAGAGTTCGGGATCACCGACGCGTTCGAGCGTTTGCTGAAACAACGACCGGTCCGACAAGATCTGGAGGAACTGCTTCGGTGCGGCAGAACGCGACAGCGGCCAAAGGCGAGTGCCTTTTCCGCCGGCCATGATGACCGGTACAATCTTCGACGTCATGCCAGCGGTCTCTCTTGGTAGGCTAACGATCAAAGATCAATACAGGATCGGTGATGAAGAATGGCTAAAGCGGGTTTTGGTGCGCCAGGCTGCATCGCCTTGACGGAATAACGATCGGCAACAAAAAACCCCGCTCGAAGGCGGGGTTTCTCAAATCAACTACCCTTCCGGGTGTCCCTTTCAGGCCGGGATTACGACTTCGCCGAGCTTCGTCAGTTCGGCGACGAACTGCTCCAGGCGGGTCTTCTTCTCGTCGCCAGCGCCTTCCAGCTCCGCACGAACCGCGGCGATGCGGTTCTCGAGAACCGAGCGGTCGAGTTCGTCGACGTGGACGGCGGATTCGGCGAGCAAGGTGCAGCCGGTCGGCAGGATATCGGCGAAACCGCCGAACACGACAAACCGCTCCGTCTTGCCGTCGGCCGTCTTGACCGAAACGACGCCCGGCTTGATGGTCGTCATCGTCGGCGCATGATTGGCCATCACGGTCATCTCGCCCTCGGTCGCCGGAATGACGACTTCCGTCACCTTTTCGGAGAGGAGCAGGCGCTCGGGGGAAACAAGCTCAAAGTTGAAATCGGCCATGACCATTCACTTCTTGTGGGCGTGCCACCTCAAAAGGCGGCTGTGCATGTCTTCCCTGCCCCTATCGAAGGCAGGATGAAAGCCTCGGCGCCGTGGCGCCGAGGCTTAACAGTCAAATCAAGCGGCTTCTGCAGCCAGCTTCTTGGCCTTTTCAACCGCTTCTTCGATCGAGCCGACCATGTAGAACGCAGCTTCCGGCAGGTGGTCGTACTCGCCGTTGACCAGGCCCTTGAAGCCCTTGATCGTGTCTTCGAGAGCGACGAGCTTGCCCGGCGAACCGGTGAAGACTTCGGCGACGAAGAACGGCTGCGACAGGAAGCGTTCGATCTTACGAGCGCGGGCAACGGCGATCTTGTCTTCTTCAGACAGTTCGTCCATGCCGAGGATGGCGATGATGTCCTGGAGCGACTTGTAGCGCTGCAGGGTCGTCTGGACCTTACGCGACACTTCGTAGTGCTCTTCGCCAACGATCATCGGGTCGAGCATGCGCGACGTGGAGTCGAGCGGGTCAACGGCCGGGTAGATGCCCTTTTCAGCGATCGAGCGCGACAGAACGGTCGTTGCGTCCAGGTGGGCGAACGAGGTTGCCGGTGCCGGGTCGGTCAAGTCGTCGGCCGGAACGTAGATGGCCTGAACCGAGGTGATCGAGCCCTTGGTCGTCGTGGTGATGCGTTCCTGCATCTGACCCATGTCGGTCGCCAGCGTCGGCTGGTAGCCCACTGCCGAAGGAATACGGCCGAGCAGAGCCGACACTTCGGAACCTGCCTGGGTGAAGCGGAAGATGTTGTCGACGAAGAACAGAACGTCCTGGCCCTTGTCGCGGAAGTCTTCAGCGATCGTCAGACCCGTCAGAGCGACGCGAGCGCGGGCGCCCGGCGGTTCGTTCATCTGACCGTAAACGAGCGCAGCCTTGGAGCCTTCGCCGCCGCCGTGCTTGTTAACGCCAGACTCGATCATTTCGTGGTAAAGGTCGTTGCCTTCGCGGGTACGTTCGCCCACGCCAGCGAATACCGAGTAACCACCGTGCGCCTTGGCGACGTTGTTGATCAGTTCCATGATGAGAACGGTCTTGCCGACGCCTGCACCGCCGAAGAGGCCGATCTTGCCGCCCTTTGCGTAAGGAGCGAGAAGGTCGACGACCTTGATGCCGGTGACGAGGATCTGCGCTTCCGTCGACTGCTCGACGTAGGACGGCGCGTCCTGGTGGATGGCGCGCTTGCCCGACGTGACGAGCGGACCGGCTTCGTCGACCGGCTCGCCGATGACGTTCATGATACGGCCGAGCGTTTCGTCGCCAACCGGAACCGTGATCGGTGCGCCGGTGTCGGTGACCGACTGGCCGCGGACGAGACCTTCGGTCGAGTCCATGGCGATCGTGCGGACGGCGTTTTCGCCGAGGTGCTGCGCGACTTCGAGAACGAGGCGGTTACCGTTGTTGTCGGTTTCCAGCGCGTTCAGGATCTGCGGAAGCTGGCCTTCTTCGAACGCGACGTCGACGACGGCGCCGATGACCTGCGTTACGCGACCGACAGAGCCGGTTGCGGCCACTGCTGCGGTCTTGGCGGAAGCTGCCTTCCTCGGTGCAGCGGGCTTCTTCTCCGCTACGGTTTCTTTCGGGGTAGCTGCCTTAGCCATAATCCTTACCCTCTTCTCGTGACCTTAGAGCGCTTCCGCGCCCGAGATGATTTCAATGAGTTCCTTGGTGATCTGAGCCTGGCGCTGACGGTTGTAGTTCAGCGTCAGCTTGTTGATCATCTCACCAGCATTGCGCGTCGCGTTATCCATCGCGCTCATCTTGGCGCCCATTTCGCCGGCGACGTTCTCGAGCAAGGCCCGGAAGATCTGCACCGAAATGTTGCGCGGAATGAGATCGCTGAGGATCGCGCCCGCGTCCGGCTCATATTCGTAAACGGCAGAGGCATCCGATGCCTCCGCTGCGACCGGGCCGGCCGAAGCGGGGATCAGCTGCTGAGCCGTCGGAATCTGGGCGATAACGGACTTGAACTCAGAATAGAACAGCGTGCAGACATCGAACTCGCCCTTTTCGAAGAGCGCGATGACCTTGTGGCCAATCTGGTCGGCGTTTTCAAAGCCGATCTTCTTGACCTCACGCAGGTCGACACGGTCGATGATCAGCGACGCGTATTCGCGGCGCAGAATATCGAAGCCCTTCTTGCCGACGCAGATGATCTTGACCGTCTTGCCGGCTGCAAGCAGCTTGCGAACGTGGTCGCGGGCGTGACGGGCGATCTGCGAGTTGAAGCCGCCGCAAAGGCCGCGTTCAGCCGTGCAGACGACCAGAAGGTGCGTGTCGTCCTTACCGGTTCCGGTCATCAGAGCAGGCGCGCTGTCGTCCGCGCCAACCGCCTGGGCGATGTTGGCGAGAACGGCAGCCATGCGCTGCGAGTAAGGCCGGGCGGCCTCGGCCGCCTCCTGCGCACGCCGAAGCTTCGCCGCGGCGACCATTTTCATCGCCTTGGTGATCTTCTGCGTCGCCTTGACGGAGGCGATCCGGTTCTTCAGATCCTTAAGTGAAGGCATCCGTTATCCGTCCTAAATGAAATCCGCTCAGGCGAAAGACTTGGCGAAGCTGTCGATTGCAGCCTTCAGCTTGCCCTTGACGTCGTCGGAGATCGCCTTGTCCTTGCGGATGGTTTCCAGGATGTCCTTGCCTTCCGAACGCATGTACGAAAGCAGGCCCTGCTCGAACTTGCCAACCTGGTTGACCGGCAGCTTGTCGAGGTAACCGTTGACACCTGCGAAGATGACAGCGACCTGCTCTTCCGTCTTCAGCGGCGAGAACTGCGGCTGCTTCAGGAGTTCGGTCAGGCGGGCACCGCGGTTCAGGAGGCGCTGCGTAGCGGCGTCGAGGTCCGAGCCGAACTGCGCGAAGGCAGCCATTTCACGATACTGGGCAAGTTCGCCCTTGATCGAGCCGGCAACCTGCTTCATCGCCTTGATCTGCGCGGCGGAGCCGACGCGCGAAACCGACAGACCGACGTTAACGGCCGGACGGATGCCCTGGTAGAACAGGTCGGTTTCGAGGAAGATCTGGCCGTCGGTGATCGAGATCACGTTGGTCGGGATGAACGCCGAAACGTCGTTGCCCTGGGTTTCGATGACCGGCAGAGCCGTCAGCGAACCGGCGCCGTTGTCGTCCGAGAGCTTTGCAGCGCGCTCGAGAAGGCGCGAGTGCAGGTAGAAAACGTCGCCCGGGTAAGCTTCGCGGCCCGGCGGGCGGCGCAGCAGGAGCGACATCTGACGGTAGGAAACAGCCTGCTTCGACAGGTCGTCGTAACCGATGAGAGCGTGCTTGCCGTTGTCACGGAAGTATTCGCCCATCGCGCAACCGGCGAACGGTGCGAGGTACTGCATCGGAGCCGGGTCGGAGGCCGTTGCGGCAACGATGATCGAGTACTGCAGAGCGCCACGCTCTTCCAGAACCTTCACGAACTGGGCAACCGTCGAACGCTTCTGGCCGATTGCGACGTAGACGCAATACAGCTTGTCACCTTCCGGACCATTGTCGTGAATGGCCTTCTGGTTGAGGATCGTGTCGAGGATGATCGCGGTCTTGCCGGTCTGGCGGTCGCCGATGACGAGCTCGCGCTGGCCACGGCCAACCGGGATGAGGGCGTCGATGGCCTTGAGGCCGGTCGACATCGGCTCATGCACCGACTTGCGCGGAATGATGCCCGGCGCCTTGACGTCAACGCGCGAGCGCTGCTTGGCGTTGATCGGGCCCTTGCCGTCGATCGGGTTGCCGAGCGCGTCGACGACGCGGCCGAGCAGTTCCGGACCAACCGGAACGTCCACGATGGCGCCAGTCCGCTTGACGGTGTCGCCTTCCTTGATGTCACGGTCCGAACCGAAAATAACGACGCCGACGTTGTCGGCTTCGAGGTTCAGCGCCATGCCGCGAATTCCACCCGGGAATTCGACCATTTCGCCTGCCTGGACATTGTCGAGGCCGTAGACGCGGGCAATACCGTCACCGACGGAAAGCACCTGACCGACTTCGGAGACTTCTGCTTCCTGGCCGAAATTTTTGATCTGATCTTTGAGAATTGCGGAAATTTCCGCGGCGCGGATATCCATCAGCCGACCTCTTTCAGTGCAAGCTTAAGGGTAGAGAGTTTGGTGCGAAGGGAGGTGTCAATCTGGCGGGACCCGACCTTGACGATCAGACCTCCAAGAATAGACGGGTCGACGGTGACGTTGACCGCCACGTCTTTGCCGGTGACGCCCTTGAGCGTCGCCTTCAATTCGTTTTGCTGCGCTGCGGAGAGCGCATGCGCCGACGTGACGTCGGCAGAGATTTCGCCACGATGGCGCGCGGCGATCAGGCGGTAAGCCTTGACCATGCCCGGCAGCGCGAAGAGGCGGCGATTACGGGCAACGACCTTGAGGAAGTTGCCGACGAGCCCGGAGATGCCAGCCTTTGCGGCAACTGCCGAAATGGCCTTGAACTGGTCGTCTGCAGAAAAGACCGGGCTTGCGATCAGTCGCTTCAGATCGTCGCTGCCGTCGATCAGGGCCTGGACGCGGTCAAGATCCGCACCGACTGCCTCGACCGAACCGGCGCTGAGCGCGAGCTCAAAAAGCGAGGACGCATATCTTTCTGCAACACCGGAAATAAGCTGGGATGTGTCTGCCACGGGCACAAGCTTCTCTCAATTTCATCCAAGAACCGTGCTGGCGGTGGGCCGTCAACCTAAGATCTTGAATTTGCTGCAATAACTTGCAGGATATCGAGGCCTGGCGACCCACTTCCCCCGCAATTCGCGGTTCGTCTAGCATAGGATGTTTGGACTCGCAACACGCGAACGGCAGGAATGCGGCATAAGTCGGCCACCTTTGGCCGAATTTTGCCGTAAATCGCTTTCCAAGGATGTGAATCGCGAAAACGCGAGATCGGCGATCAGATCATCCCGAAGACATAGGCCAGCGGAAGAATGGCAAGCGCCGCCTGAACGAGGAGCGCCACCCAGTTGTAAAGGGTCACCCCGTTGTCGCTCATCATGGAGAGGATTCGGCCGAAGGCGGCGAGAGCGAAAGCAGCCCCGACGGCCAGATAGACCATCGGCTGCGCCAAGAGGATCGCGGCAAGACCGAGACCCAGATGCATGCCGCCCATGGTGGAGCGCGCTTCCGCAAGCCCGCCACGTCGTCCTTCGGCCAGGCCGATACCGGCGGCACGAAAGGCAAGCCGCGGCGCAAACAGCATGACGACGCCGATCAGCATCGCCGCCGCTGCCGCGCAGAAGGCGAGGAATTCGCCGGTTTCCGTCGGAATATAGAACTCCATGCCTCGTCCCGCCGATAGCCCGTTGTCGATCAGTCTCGTCCCCGCCGAAGCGAGGACGCTGCCGACCTCTAGCGCATGTCGCCCCGGTTGTGAATCGCCCGCGGCATCTTCAAGGCCACGATCACAGGAAACTTGGCGCTACAGGAAGCTCTGGGGGTCGATGTCGAGCTGGACGTTCACCGAACCGCGTTCCTTGGGGCCGGCGGCGATCATCGCCTTGACGAAGGCCTGCATGTCGCTGTTGCGCCGGCCATGCACCAAAAGGCGGAAGCGATGCCGCCCGCGCACCAGCGCCAGCGGCGCTTCCGCCGGACCGAGGATGGAAATGCCGTCGGTCCGTGGCGCCGCCATGCGCAAGCCCCGCGCATGACCCTCTGCATCCTGGCGTGTGTCGGCCGACACGATCAGCGAGGCGAGCCGGCCGAAGGGGGGAAGCAGCGCCTTCTCGCGCTCGGCGATCTCGCGATCATAGAAGGCATCGGCATCGCCCGACACGATCGCCTGCATCACCGGATGCTGTGGCTGATAGGTTTGCAGCAGGCCGAGGCTCTTGAGACCGGTTCGGCCGGCGCGGCCGGTCACCTGGGAAAGCAGCTGGAAGGTGCGCTCGGCCGCGCGCGGATCGCCGTTTGCCAGGCCCAGATCCGCGTCGACGATGCCGACCAATGTCATCAGCGGAAAGTTATGCCCCTTGGCGACCAGCTGGGTGCCGATAACGATATCGGCCTCGCCGCGGGTGATGGCTTCAAGCTCCAGTCGCAGCCGTTTGACGCCCATCAGGTCGGAGGAAAGCACGATGGTGCGGGCCTCGGGGAAGTGCCGCTCGACCTCTTCGGCGATGCGTTCGACGCCCGGGCCGCAAGCAACGAGGTGATCGAGCGTGCCGCATTCCGGGCAGGCTTCCGGCGTGCGCTCGGAATAGCCGCAATGGTGGCACTGGATCTGCCCGCGGAACCGGTGCTCGACCAGCCAGCTCGAACAATCCGGGCACTGGAAGCGGTGGCCGCAGACGCGGCACAGCGTCAGCGGAGCATAGCCGCGACGATTGAGAAAGAGCAGTGCCTGCTCGCCGCGCTCGACGGCCTTGCCGACCTGGTTCAGGAGCACCGGCGACAGAAAGCCGCCGCGCGCCGGCGGATGCTGGCGAAGGTCGACCACGCCGAGCCTCGGCAGCGCCGCGTCGCCGAAGCGCGTCGGCAGATGGATCGGCCTGTAGCGGCCGACCTCGCCGTTGACACGGCTTTCGACCGAGGGCGTTGCCGAGACGAGCACGACCGGGAAGCCGGTGATCCTGCCGCGCACCACCGCCATGTCGCGCGCATTGTAAAAGACGCGGTCCTCCTGCTTGTAGGCCGGATCGTGCTCTTCATCGACGATGATGAGCCCGAGGTCCTCGAACGGCAGGAACAGCGCCGAACGCGCGCCGGCGACGACGCGCACATCGCCTGTCGTCACCTGGCGCCAGACTTTTTCGCGGGTGCGCGGCGCAAGCTCCGAATGCCATTCGGCCGGCTTTGCGCCGAAGCGTTGCTGGAAGCGCTCGAGGAAGCTCGATGTCAACGCGATCTCCGGCAGAAGAATGAGCACCTGCTTGCCGGCCCGAAGCGTGGCCGCGATCGCTTCGAAATAGACCTCGGTCTTGCCCGAGCCGGTGATGCCGTCGATCAGCGAGACCGAAAAGCCACCCTCCTCCAGCGCCGCCAGCAGATCCGCGGCGGCATCCTTCTGCGGACCTTCGAGCCGCGGGGCTGCAAAATCCGGATCCGGCAGCGCCACCACCGGCGGCGGCGCCATGAACACCGTCTCGAACACGCCCTGCTGGGTCAGCCCGTCGATCACGCTCGACGAGGTGCCGGCCGCATGCGCAAGCCCGGAGCGCGTCCAGGAAAGACCGTCGCTGGCGGTTGAGATCACGCGCTCGCGGGCCGCCGTCAGCCGCTCCGGCCGCATCTCGGTCAGGCGCAGCGCCTCGACCATCGGCTCCGGATCGAAGGCGGCCGGTGCGCGCAACGCCATGCGCGCGACAAGCCCCGGCGGCGTGACCGTGTAGGTCGCGACCCAATCGAGGAAGGTGCGCATGTCCGGGGTCAGCGGTGGGCAGTCGAAGACCTTCTCGATGGTCTTCAATTTCTTCGGATCGACGCTTCCGTCATCGTCGCCATCCCAGACGACGCCGACGACGAGACGGGGGCCGAGCGGCACCTGCACGATCGAGCCCGGCTCGACCGCCATATGGTCGGGAACCGCATAGGAATAGGCTTTCGGCGCCGGCATGGGCACCAGGACCGGCACGACGCGACGGGCCGGAACGGGCCTTTGCAGATCGCCGAATAAATCGGTTGAATCGCTTGTCATTTTGCCGTGACCTTGCCACGTGTTTCGGTTAAAGAAAACTGCGCTGCGAACCGCAGCCTTGCAGGCCGCAGGGTTTGTCACGGTTCCACCAGAGTTTCAACGCGCGCGATCTCTGCCAACGGAATTCCTCCCCGGTAGATATGCGCCGAACGGCAATCGTGCCCCAAGGGAGTGACCCCATGAAATTTTTCGTTGATACCGCCGACGTCAAGGAAATCCGCGAGCTGAACGATCTCGGCCTGCTCGATGGCGTCACCACCAACCCGTCGCTGATCCTGAAGTCGGGCCGCGACATCACCGAAGTCACCAAGGAAATCTGCGGCATCGTCGAAGGCCCGGTTTCGGCTGAAGTCACCGCCACCGAATATGCCGAGATGATGAAGGAAGCGGCTGTTCTGTCGAAGATCGCCGACAACATCTGCATCAAGCTGCCGCTGACGCTCGACGGCCTCAAGGCCTGCAAGGCACTGACGTCGGACGGTCATCAGACCAACGTGACCCTGTGCTTCTCGGCCAACCAGGCACTGCTCGCCGCCAAGGCCGGCGCGACCTTTGTTTCGCCCTTCGTCGGCCGCCTCGACGACATCGCGTTCGACGGCATGGACCTGATCCGCGAAATCCGTCACATCTTCGACAACTACGGCTACGAGACCGAGATCCTTGCGGCCTCGATCCGCACCGTCAACCACGTCAAGGAAGCCGCCCTCATCGGCGCCGACGTCGTCACCGCACCGCCGGCAACGCTGAAGGCGCTGGTCAAGCACCCGCTGACCGACAAGGGCCTGGAAACCTTCCTCGCCGACTGGGCCAAGACCGGCCAGAAGATCGCCTGATTTTCAGGCCCGATTGCTTCCGGAATGAATGGAAAACCCCGCAGCGATGCGGGGTTTTTTGTTGCCTACTCGTCGTCGTCCATCAGTCCGGTCAGCCGCATGCCGTCGATCCAGGTGGCGCTGTCCTTGCGGATCACCCGGCGCGGACGGATGCCTGAACGCTGGCGCACTTCGTCCGCCAGCCTTTCCGAATGGGTGACGATCCAGATCTGGCTCTCCCTGGAGGCGCTGGCGATCATGTCGGCAAGCGCCGGCAGCATGTCCGGATGCAGGCTCGTTTCCGGCTCGTTGAGCGCGATGAAGCGCGGACGCCGGTAGGAAAGCAGCGCCGCCGCCAACGCCAGGAAGCGCATCTGCCCGTCGGAAAGCTCGCGCGGAGAAAACGGTCGGTTGGGAAAATCCGGGAAGACCAGCGAGAACTCGGCGAACTGCCCCGGATCAGGAACCTCGAGGCGGGCGCCGCCAAAGGCGTCGGCAACGGCGCGGTCGAGATCGACCGTGTCCTCGCGCGTGTGCCTGAGCGTCGCAAAGACAGCTGCCATGTTGACGCCGGTCTCGTCGAGCATCGGCGCGGTGACCGCAAGGCATGGCAGCCGCAAGGGCGAATCGCGATCGGTGCGAAAGCCATGGAAGAAGCGCCACTGGTCGACCGCACGGCGAAAGGTCCCGATCTCCGGATAGTGGCCGGCGTCGCCCAAGAGTGAGATCGCCGTCTCGGATGTCAGCGCCTGTTCCGGATAATCCTCCATCCGCCCGCGTTCGCCGCGCACGAAGATGCCGGGGCCGGAGCGTTTCATCATCGTCACCGGCCGGCGGCCGGTCTCGACGGTCAGTTCCTCTTCCTTGACCTGCGGCTCATAGGCGAAACCCGCCGCCGCCTTGGGCGGACGCAGCCCCGCCTCGATGCGGTAACGGAAAGTGATCGCTCGTTCCTCGTCCAGAAGCTCGGTCTCGAGCCGGATGCGGGCGGGCTTGTCGGCGCGGCGCCGGCCGCTCCAGAGTGCCGAGGACATGCCGCCCTCCTCGGCGATCTCGTGCGCCAGCGTTCCACGGGTGGCCGACTGCACCAATTGAAGCGCGCGATAGAGGTTGGATTTGCCGACACCGTTCTCGCCGATGAACAGGTTGACACCGGTCAGGTCCATGCGGATCGACTTCAACGAACGGTAGTTTTCGGCAAACATGGATTGTAGCAGCATGGCTCATGCCTAGCCCATCCGCGTCAGGACGGGAAGTGCGCGAACAGGGTCAATGCCGGCGTGCCGCACCACGAAGCTCAGAGTGCAGAGGCCAATTTCAGCTTCGGTTGAAAGCAAACGTCCGCATCGATCGCGAGATCGAGAACCGTGTGCCGTTCGAGCGCCTTCGTCACCTCGCCCGCATCGCCGTCGAGCGCCTCCGGCGGGATCAGGTTGCCGATGCGGAAATCGAACAGATCGCCCTTCTTGTTGAGCAGCTCGTGGAAGACGGTCATGTCGCGCAGTTCGGTCGACCACTTGGCGAACCAGTAGAACAGGCCGGAATTGCGCGCGCTCATATGAACCGGCAGGATCGGCAGGCCGTATTTGCGGGCAAAACCGACGGCCGACGTCTTCCAGGGGCGCTCGTTGAGCCGTCCGTCCGCCCAATAGGCAATGCGCCCGGACGGAAAGAGCACGGTCGCCTTGCCCTCGCCGATCGCCCGGTTGGTGACCTGCAGCGTTTCGCGGGCTTTCAGCTTGCTCTTGTACTCTTCGCGCCACTCGACCGGGATGACCATCTCGACGAAGCGCGGATTGACGCGAATGGCGTCGCGGTTGGCAAAGAACATCATGTCCGGCCGCCTGGTCTTCAGGAGATCGAAGACAGCGATGCCGTCGGCGATACCGGTCGGGTGATTGCTGACAAGCAGGAAGCCGCCCTTGGCGGGAATGCGCTCGGCCCGATCGACGCGCACGTCGAGCGACAGAAGCGAACTCAGGTGCTCGAACGCCTGGAAGCCCGGCATGTTCGCCACCGCATCGGCAAACTCGAGCGCCTTGCGATAGTTCAGAAGCGTGTAGAGGAAGGGCCGCATCAGCGGCCACATCGGGCTCCTGGCGATCCTCTGTCCGCGCTCGGCGATCAGCGTGTCGACGATGTGGCCAGGCTGCCCCTGGGAGACCAGGGTGATTACTTCAGCAAAATGCGCGAATCCGTTCACCGAATCCCGTCCCGCCATAGTCCGATCCGTTTGTTTGCGGCTGACCATCGCAATTCTATATGATCGAAGAATGACAGATTCCAAGAGTGCATTAGCAAAAACCTAAGATGCGTCAGGGCATTGTCGCGGACGGACAAATTCGGGAAAACGACAATGAACGAGCTCCTCGTCATCGGCCATCCGGAGCTGCTTGCCGAGCGCCAGCGCTGGCTCGACGGGCTGATGCGCGAACGCCGCCTCTCGGACAACACCGTCGAGGCCTATGAGCGCGACACCCGCCAGTTCCTGACATTTCTGACCGGCCATCTCGCGGGCCCGCCGCGGCTTTCCGACATCAGGACGCTGCGGCCGGCCGACCTTCGCGGCTTTCTCGCCCAGCGCCGAAAGGGTGGTGCTGGCGCCCGCACGCTTGGCCGCGGGCTTGCGGGCCTGCGCTCCTTCCTGCGTTATCTCGAGCGCAACGGTCTGGCCAATGCGGCCGGCGCGGCCGCGGTGCGCTCGCCGAAGCAGCCGAAATCGCTACCGAAGCCGCTGACGGATCGCGAGGCGCTGACCGTCGTGACGTCAGAGGCGCAACTGGCAGAGGAACCCTGGATCGCCGCGCGCAATGCTGCTGTACTGACCCTGCTCTATGGCTGCGGCCTGCGTATCTCCGAGGCGCTCGGGCTGACATCAGGCGATTTTGGCGGCGCGCCGACGTCGCTGCGCATCACCGGCAAAGGGGACAAGACCCGCATCGTGCCGTTGATCGCGGCCGCGCGCGAGGCCGTCGCCACCTATCTCAAACTCTGCCCCTACCGACCGCTTGCCGACGAGCCGTTGTTTCTCGGCGCGCGTGGCGCCAAGCTGCAACCGGCCATCATCCAGCGTGAAATGCAGAAGTTGCGCGGCGCGCTCGGGCTGCCTGATTCGGCGACGCCGCATGCGTTGCGCCACTCCTTTGCCACCCATCTGCTTGCCGGCGGTGGCGACCTCAGGACCATCCAGGAACTGCTCGGCCATGCCAGCCTGTCGACGACCCAGGTCTATACTGGGGTCGATTCCGCCCGCCTGCTCGAGATCTACGACCGCGCCCATCCCCGCGCCTGATTTTCGGCGGATGGCTGGATTAACCATGGCTCTTAAGGAAGGCGTGACTGCCCGGCACTTAAGATAGTGCCTCCGATTGTCGGGGAAAAAGAATGACCGCCTTTGCGAGACCTGACCGAAACCTGCCACGCGACCTCTTTTCCCGGCTTGCCGATGGCACGCTTTGGCTGATGGCCCTGTTGCATGTCGTTCTTGCCGCTTGCCTTGCCGTTGCCCTCCTCTTCGTCGCCGATGCCGATGCGCAGGACGTCGAATGTGGCGGCTCGAATGTTCTGACCGCCCTTGCCAAGTCAGACCCTAAAAAGCTCGCGAGCCTCGAAGCGGAAGCCGCGGCGATACCAAACAGCAAGGGCATCTTCTGGAAGATCGAGAAGGATGGCATCCCCCCATCCTGGCTGCTCGGCACCATGCACGTCACCGATCCGCGCGTACTGGCGCTACCGGCCGAAGCGCCGGCTGCCTTTGACGCCGCCTCGACCGTCATCGTCGAATCGGACGAGATCATCGACGAAAAGAAGTCGGCAGCCGCGATCCTGATGCGTCCCGACCTCACCATGTTTCCCGACAACAAGACGATCAATGATTTCCTGAAGCCCGGCGAGCGGGAACAGCTGGAAGCGGGTCTGAAGGCCCGCGGCATTCCGCTGACGCTGGTCGCCAAGATGAAACCGTGGATGATCGCGAGCTTCGTCGCGTTGCCCGCCTGCGAGATGACCCGCAAGGCGGCAGGCGCCTCCTTTCTCGACAAGAAGATCGCCGAGGACGCGGTCAGCCAGGGCAAGACGCTGAAGGGCCTGGAGACGCTGGTCGAACAGCTTTCGGCGATGGATTCGCTTCCGACCGAACTGCATCTGCGCGCACTGATCGAGACGCTGGCGCTCGGCAAGACGATCGACGACGTCTTTTCGACCATGACCGATCTCTATCTCGCCGGCGAAACCGGCATGATCATGCCGATGATGAAGGCGGTCTCCGACAAGAGCGCCGAGGATTTCGGCTACGCCGATTTCGAGCAGCGCATCATCGTCGATCGCAACAGGACGATGGCGACCCGCGCCGAGCCGATCCTTGCTAAGGGCGGCGCCTTCATGGCCGTGGGCGCTTTGCATCTGCCGGGCAAGGAGGGCTTGGTCGAACTGCTGCGCGCCCAGGGCTTTATCGTCACGCGCGCCCACTGACCGATCGGACGTGCCTGTGCGCCGGCCGCCATGTCAGCTTGTCATGCTCGCGCATGCATCTAAATCCTCGGTGGCCCCGCCATTGACGACAGCCTTTGACAGGCGGCGATAGCCGCAAAGCGCCGTCACCACGATCAGAACGCCAGCCAAAAGCGCGATCACGAAGCCTGCCTCTACGCCGAAGCGCGCCACCACCGCCCCCGATAGGGCGGCACCCGCAGCAACCCCGAGCCCAAGCCCGGTCGTCAGCCAGGTCAAACCCTCTGTCAGTTTAGAGGGCGGCACGGCGATCTCGCCGATGCTCAAGGCAACGATCATCGTCGGCGCAAAGAACACGCCAGACAGGAACATCATTGCGGCGAGGCTGCCGATCCCGTCGGCAACGAGAAGCGGCAGCGTGCTCACAGCCGTCATCGCCGCCCCGATCAGAAACAGCTTCGGCAAGGGCATGCCCACCCGCAGCGCGCCGAAGGCCAGGCCGGCGATGCAGGAGCCAAGCGCGTAGAGGGAAAGGACCAGGCTCGCCGCCGCCGGCTGCCCTTCACTCTCGGCAAAGGCGACGCTGACGACGTCGATCGTGCCAACGATCACGCCCATGCCTGCCAGCGCCACGATTAGCACATGCAGAGCGGGGTAACTGAGCACCGACTTCGCCTCGGCCTTTTCGGCCGGCCGCACCGGCGGCTCCGTGCTTGTCTGTAGGACGAAGGCGGAGACGCCGGCGGCGAGGAAGATCGCGGCGGCAAGCGGTCCGGCCTCGGGAAACAGGGCAACGCTGAGACCAACGGAAATGGGCGGGCCGACGATAAAACACACTTCGTCAAGGACGGATTCGAGCGAGAAGGCCGTCTTCAGTTCGGGGCGCCCGCGGTAGAGCTCGGTCCAGCGTGCCCGGGTCATCGCCGACATGCTCGGCGCGCTGCCGGCAACGAGCGCAAACACGAACAGTGCCCAGTCCGGTGCACGCCAGTGGACGCAAAGCAACAGCGCCGAGGTGCCGATAAGACTGACGCCGGCGGCGACCGGCAGGACGGGGCCCTGGCCGAAACGGTCGACGAGCCTGGAGACCTGGGGCGCCATGAGGGCCGAGGCGAGCGTGAAGGCGGCAGCAACACCGCCGGCCAGACCATAGCTGTCGCGCGCCTGGACCAGCATGGTGATGATGCCGATGCCCATCATCGACAGCGGCAGCCGCGAAATCAGTCCGGCAAGGGTGAAACCTGCCGTGCCTTTGGCGGCGAATATGCGTGCGTAGGGGTTTGCCATCAGAACTCCGGGACCGTGCATGAGGCATCGCACATTGACATACGTGACGTATGCGTGTGATATTTGCATACGATACGTATGTCAATTAAGATACGCAGCGTATGCAAATGGAGATCGCAGTGACACGGCGCAGCCGCGGCGACATGATCAGGGAAACCAGGAGCAAGCTCATTGCAGCCGCCCGCGATGCTTTCGGACGTCTTGGCTACGCCGGAACCTCCATGGACGACTTCACCGCATCGGCCGGCCTGACGCGCGGCGCGCTCTACCATCACTTCGGCGACAAGACGGGGTTGCTGCGCGCGGTGGTGGAGACGCTCGATGCCGAAATGGACGAACGGCTCGACGCCGCGTCGGCCACCGCCGATCTTTGGGCCGGTTTCGTCAGCCGCTGCCGGCTCTTTCTTGAGATGGCGCTCGAGCCAGAGATCCGGCAGATCGTGCTCAAGGACGCGCCAACGTTCCTCGGCGCAGACGATCTGGCACCGGGCCGGCGGCGCTGCCTCGCGTCACTAGCAACACGGCTTTCGGCGATGATGGCGGAAGGATCGGTCAGACAGGCAGACGCCGAGGCGCTGGCGAGGATGATCAACGGCGCCCTCGCCGACGCGGCTCTCTGGATTGCCGAGGCAGACGATCCAACGCCACGCCTTGCCAGCGCCATCGACAGCCTGGATCTCATGCTTGGCGGGCTTAAAGCAATTCCAGGAAAAGTGTGAAACGTTTTTCCGTCCGGAATTGTGATCCTTCAAAGGGGTAGATTGTTTCACTGTTTTGAAGAAACAATGAAACTATCTGGGACCGGCCCACGGGCTGAAGCGGGCGATTAGCAACCCGGCCTGCCGACATTCGCAAGCAGTGTCGGCACGATCATCTTGTGAAACGGCATGACTGCCGCCAGATAGACACGTCCGAGCGCATTGTGGCGGCGGATCAGGGTCGTGACGCCGACGATCTGGTTGACCGCCGACCCCGCCCTGACATCGACGACGATGCGAAAATCGAGATGCTTGTCGTCCAGGCCCAGAACCACCTCGTCATCGCTTCTTTCCAGAACCGGAAAGGCGCCGACCAATCCCAGGCGGCCCGGCCCGGGGGCAGCCGTCTTCAACCCGATGATCGAGACGGCCCCGTTGCGCAGGCGAAGCAAGTTGCGGACCCAGCGGGGCGAGCGGCCGAGCGACAGCTCGGCGGCCTCGGCAGCCGTCATTCCCTTGCCGTCGAGCGCCAGCTCGAAGCGATCCGCCCAGTCGGCATTCGGAAGATGCCGGTTCGGCAGCGGCACGGCAACGGCTCTCGGTTTCATGGTCCCTCCTGACGCGACGGCATCATCGATTCTTGCGAAAAACAAAGGCATGATCGCGCCCCTCCCTGCCGCTGCACAGACCGCCGCTTGTCGCAGGCTCCGGGCCAATCGTCACACCTGGCGCCCTTGCATCCGGCAAGACCGCCCTTCCCTTCGTTGCCGCAAGCCCGCATAACTCCGATCGGACGTCACAAACCGCATCCAGGCAAGGAGCTGCACCATGGAAACCAGCCATGACCCGCGTGAACTCGAGATGGTCGTGTTGATGACGCCCGACATGGCGAACTTCAGCGGCAAGGTCCATGGCGGCGCGCTGCTCAATCTGCTCGACCGCGTGGCGTTCTCCTGCGCCTCGCGTTACTCGCAGCAATATGCGGTGACGCTCTCGGTCGACCAGGTCACCTTCCGCCAGGCGATCCTCGTCGGCGAACTCGTCACCTTCCGCGCCGCCGTCAACAATGCCGGCCGCACCTCGATGGAGATCGGCATCCGGGTGGAGGCCGAAAACATTCGGAGCGGCGAGCGGCGCCACACCAACTCCTGCTATTTCACCATGGTTGCGGTCGATGCCGACGGCAGTCCGACACCCGTTCCCTCCCTCGTCACCGACACGGCCGACCGCAAGCGCCGGCAGCGCGCGGCCGAGGCGCGCCGCAGCCTCAGGCGCGAGTTCGAGGAACGTCTTCACGCCGTCCGGTCTGCTTCGGAAGAGTAAGCGATCGCCTGCACAAGGCGGGAAACATTTTGCGGCGACAACGTCAGCGAACGCTGACGCGGCAGGCGAGAATAGCGCCGCACCAAACAGCCGGCGCAGCGCACGGCTGTAACAAGGGGGCCGCTTGCCGCAGCCCCCTTGCATGATCCTTACATGTGGATCGGCTTGAAGAAGGTCGACAGCGCCGCTTCCTTGACCGCTTCCGACATGGTCGGGTGCGCGTGGCAGGTGCGGCCGAGGTCTTCCGACGAACCGCCGAACTCCATCAACACGGCGATCTCGTGGATCATCTCGCCGGCGCCGAAGCCGACGATATGGCCGCCGAGAACCTTGTCGGTCTCCTTGTCGGCGAGGATCTTGACGAAGCCGTCGGTGGCAAGCATCGCGCGGGCACGGCCGTTGGCGGTGAACGGGAACTTGCCGACCTTGTAGGCGACGCCTGCGGCCTTCAGCTCTTCCTCGGTCTTGCCGACGGAAGCGACTTCCGGCTGGGTGTAGACCACGCCCGGGATGACGTCATAGTTCACGTGGCCGGCCTGGCCTGCTAGGATCTCGGCAACCGCCACGCCTTCATCTTCCGCCTTGTGGGCGAGCATCGGACCGCGCACAACGTCGCCAATCGCATAGACGCCGGCAACGCTGGTCTGGAAGTGGTGATCGATCTCGACGCGGCCGCGCTGGTCCATGACCACGCCGGCTTCCGCAAGGCCGAGACCGTCGGTGTAAGGCTTGCGGCCGGTGGCGATCAGCACCACGTCGGCTTCAAGCGTCTGGGCATCGCCGCCCTTGACCGGCTCGAAGGTCACCTTGGCGCCCTTGCCGTCCTTGACGACGCCGGTCACCTTGGCGCCGAGCTTGAAGTCCATGCCCTGCTTGGCGAGCATGCGCTGGAATTGCTTGGCAACCTCGCCGTCCATGCCGCCGAGGATCGTGTCGAGATATTCGACAACGGTCACCTTGGCGCCGAGACGCGCCCAGACCGAGCCGAGCTCGAGGCCGATGACGCCGCCGCCGACAACGATCATGTTGGCCGGGACCTTTTCGAGCGCGATGCCGCCGGTCGACGAAATGATGACCTTCTCGTCGATGTCGACCTTAACGCCCGGGATGCCGGCGACGTCGGAGCCGGTGGCAATCACGATGTTCTTGGTCTCGAGAATCTGCTCCTCGCCCTTGTCGTTGGTGACCGAGACCTTGCCCTGGCCAAGCACCTTGCCGGTGCCCTGGATGCCGTCGATCTTGTTCTTCTTGAACAGGAACGAGACGCCTTCGACGTTGGACTTAACGGTCGCGTCCTTGTGGGCCATCATCTTTTGAAGGTTCAGCTTCGGTGCTGCGACCTCGACGCCGAGCGCGTCAACGCCGTGGGCGACCTGATGGAACATCTCGGAGGCATGCAACAGCGCCTTCGACGGGATGCAGCCGATGTTGAGGCAGGTGCCGCCATAGGTGGCGCGCTTTTCGACGACGGCGACCTTCAGGCCGAGCTGTGCTGCCTTGATGGCGCAGACATAGCCGCCGGGGCCGCTGCCGATAACGATGAGATCATATGACATTTTGTTGTCCTTCCTTCAGGGGCGGTTACCGCCCGCCGCTGACATTGAGAATTGCTCCGGTCACATAAGTCGCCTTGTCCGACAGGAGGTAGAGAACCGCGTCAGCGACTTCCTCGGCGGTGCCGGGTCGCTGGACGGGAATGGTGTGGGCGAGATCGCGCGCCCGGTCCGGCAGACCGCCGGACGCATGGATCTCGGTATCGATGATGCCGGGGCGGATCGCATTGACGCGAATACCCTCGGGCGCGACCTCGCGCGATAGGCCTGTCGTGAAGGTGTCGATCGCACCCTTCGAAGCGGCGTAGTCGACATACTGCGCCGACGAGCCGAGCACGGCGGCCATCGAGGAGATGTTGACGATGACGCCACCCTTGCCGCCGTAGCGCGTCGACATGCGACGGACGGCTTCCGCCGCGCAACGGATGGAACCGGTGATGTTGATGCGAAACATGCGCTCGAGCCGGTCGGCGGACATCTCGTCGACGCGGGCCGTCTGGCCGATGATGCCGGCATTGTTGACCAGGCCATCCAGCCGGCCGAAGGCCGCATCGACGGCCGCAAAGATCGCCTGAATATCCGCTTCCGAGCCGACATCGCCCTGCACCGCGATCGCCGTGCCGCCCGTCGCTTCGATCGCGCGCACGACGTCTTCGGCAGCCTTGCGGTTCGACGCATAGTTGACGGCAATGCGCCAGCCGGCCTTTGCGGCACCGAGGCAGACAGCAGCACCGATGCCGCGGCTACCGCCGGTCACGAGGAGGACAGGGTTCTGGCTCATGTGGCGCATCCCTTGAGCGCGAAGGTATCCCAGCTGTCGGCTTCCGCCTTGCCCTTCCCCCAGGCGCTCGACGCCCTGAGGGACGGACCGAAATCGGGGAGCAGCAGCTGTGCTGCCGCAGGCTCGCTCTCGGCAGGGATCTCACTGACGGCCCCTGCCTTGTCGAGCGCATAGACCACCCCCTGCCATACGCTGCAGGCGCGCAGCTCCTCGCCGGTCGCATCCCCTTCCGGGCAGTTGTGCATGATCAGCCCGGTCGCGCGCTCCGGCTCGCCTGCCGGCATCACCACGCCGTCGAGCAGCAGCCCGGGCTTCAGCACCGCCACCTTGAAGTGGTTGCTGGTGGCGGCACTTGCCGACCCGACCGGCTCGAAGCGCAGCTCGTAGCCGCCGTCGCGATCGGTATAGATCGCGTGCGACTGCTTGCAATCGGCAGCGGCAGCTGGCGCAGCAAGTGCACCACACAACAGCATCAGCGTGACGTGACGAGCGACCATGATCAGGCGGCCTTCTCCGTCGCGAGCTTGAGGCCGAGCGCAATGAAGACCACGCCGCTGGCGCGGTCGATCCACTTGCTGGCGCGGGTAAAGGCGGCGCGCATGCGCGGCGTCGTCATGAACAGGCTGACGCCGACGAACCAGAGGATCAGGCAGGTGGCCATCACGAGACCGTAGCCGAACTTGACGAGGATCGGCGTATGGGCACTGACGACGGTCGAGAAGATCGACAGGAAGAAGAACACCGGCTTCGGGTTGAGCGCATTGGCGGCGAAACCGAGGCCGAAAGCCTTGGCGGCCGACTGGTCCTTGGCCGGTTCGCCGCCGTCCGCGCGTTCGACCTTGATTTCCGTCTGGCCGGCACGCAACGCCTTGATGCCGATATAGATCAGGTAGGCGACGCCGCACCATTTGACGATGTTGAAGAGGTAGATCGACTGCGAGATGATCAGCCCGAGGCCGAGGATCGTGTAGGTCACATGGAACATCAGCGACGAGCCGATACCGAACGACGTAATGATCGCCGGACGCCGTCCGTGCACGATCGACTGGCGCATGACCATGGCAAGGTCGGCGCCGGGAGACACGATGGCGAAGGCAAAGATCGCCATCAGCGATGCGAGTTCGAAAAGATACTGGCTCATGGGTTTGCGACCGGTGCGTTGAAGGCCCAGATATGGCCGAAGGGATCCTTGATGCGCGCGTAACGTGCGTGCCAGAAGGTATCTTGCGGCTCCAGCACTGTCGATGCCCCGGCGGCGATCGACTTGGCATAGGCCGCATCGACATCTCCAGGGTTCGGCAGGTTGACGCTGATCGCCACACCGGTGCCGCCGATGGTGTTCGGCGACAATACGCTGCCGCCGAATTCCGGGAACTCGTCGTGCAGCATCACCTCGCCGCCATAGATGGCGAGATTGGCGTGCATGACGCGCTTGCCGTCCTCGGCCATCGCGTGGAACGTGTTCACCGCACCGAGCGCCTGCTCGTAGAAGGCGATGGCGGCAAGTCCGTCCTTGACGCAGATATGCGCCTGGATCGGCGGAACATCGGGTCCGAATGCCATGCGACGATCTCCTCTAGAGCAATAGCGGCGTCAGGCCATCAGCCGCACGACCATCAGCAGCAGCGCGATGATCGAGACGAACCAGACGAGCGTGCGCAGCACGGGAACGCCGGCGACATAGAGCAGGGTGTAGACGATGCGCGCGATCAGCCAGGTCACGGCGCCGATTGCGCCAAGACCGCCGGTCTTGCCGGTCACCACCAGCGCGAGCGCAAGCGCGACGAACACCGGATAGGTCTCCAGCATGTTGCGCAGCGAGCGCAGCAACCGCCCGGCGATGATGCTTTTCGGTACCTTCTGTTCGTCACGCGGACCGAGCAGGTACTTGAAACCAAGGTCGTGGGCGAGGTCGAGCGACGTCGCCTGCACGATGATGTGGACGATGAGGAAGACGGCGCTCCACCCGAGCACCCAGATTTCCGTTGACGCTGCTGCAGCTTCCATGACCCCTCGCAAAATATCAGGCCCAGTTCAGATCAGTCTGACAGCTCCGGCAGGACGCATCGTGCGGCAAGACCGGTCGGCGATGGCTTACCATCGCTGCCGCCGTTTCAGGCGGCGATGCATGGGGGCGCCGAAGCACCCCCATGCTCAACGATATTAGAGGTCGAGAACCAGACGCTCCGGATCCTCGAGGCTTTCCTTGACGCGCACGAGGAAGGTCACGGCTTCCTTGCCGTCGACGATGCGGTGATCGTAGGAGAGCGCGAGGTACATCATCGGACGGATGACGACCTGGCCGCCGATGGCAACCGGGCGGTCCTGGATCTTGTGCATGCCGAGGATGCCCGACTGCGGCGCGTTGAGGATCGGCGACGACATCAGCGAGCCGTAGACACCACCGTTGGAGATGGTGAAGGTGCCGCCCTGCATGTCGGCCATCGACAGCGCGCCGTCACGGGCGGCCTTGCCGAGGCGGCCGATGTCCTTCTCGATCTCGGCGATCGACATCTGGTCGGCATCGCGAACGATCGGAACGACAAGACCCTTGTCGGTGCCGACGGCGACGCCGATGTGGCAGTAGTTCTTGTAGATGATGTCGGTGCCGTCGATCTCGGCGTTGACAGCCGGGATTTCCTTCAGCGCGTGGGTCACGGCCTTGGTGAAGAAGCCCATGAAGCCGAGCTTCACGCCATGCTTCTTTTCGAAGATGTCCTTGTACTTGTTGCGCAGCGACATGACGGCGCTCATGTCCACCTCGTTGTAGGTGGTGAGCATGGCAGCGGTGTTCTGCGCGTCCTTGAGGCGACGGGCGATCGTCTGGCGCAGGCGGGTCATCTTGACGCGCTCTTCGCGAACGACGTCTTCGGTCGTCGACGGCGCACGGGCCTGGACCTTCACCGGCTCGGAAGCGGCCGGCGTCGAGATGCCCTTGGCGACGGCGGCAAGCACGTCACCCTTCAGCACCTGGCCACGCTTGCCCGAACCGTCGACCTGGTCGGCTGACAGGTTGTTTTCGGCAAGCAACTTGCCGGCGGAGGGCGCCGGCGGCATCGACGACGCAGCCGGCGCGGCAGCGGCGGCAGGGGCAGCCGAAGCGGCAGCAGCCGGCTCGGCCTTCTTCTCGGGGGCGGCAGCCGGAGCGGCCGCAGCCGCGCCAGCAGCACCGGCGGCGATCTGGCCGAGCAGCGCGCCGAGACCGACGGTCTCGCCGGCCTGTGCGACGATTTCGGAAAGCGTGCCTGCGGCCGGCGCCGGCACTTCGATCGTCACCTTGTCGGTTTCGAGTTCGAGCAGCGGTTCATCGGCCTTGATGGCGTCGCCGACCTTCTTGAACCAGGTGCCGACGGTCGCTTCGCTGACGGATTCGCCAAGGGTGGGAACGCGGATTTCTGTTGCCATGATTTTTGTTCCGTTGATCAGATATCTGTTTCTGTTGGCTCAGAGCGAGGGGAGCGTCAGCCCCCCAGCGCGTCCTCGAGGAAGGCGGCAAGCTGCGCCAGGTGCTTCGACATCAGGCCCGTTGCCGGCGATGCGGCAGCCGGACGGCCGGTGTAGCGCACGCGCTGATACTTGGCGTCGATGTGGGCGAGAACCCATTCGAGGTAAGGATCGATGAACGACCAGGCGCCCATGTTCTTCGGCTCTTCCTGGCACCAGACCATCTCCGCGTTGCGGAAGCGGCTGAGCTCGTTGATGAGCGCCTTGGCCGGGAACGGATAGAGCTGTTCGACGCGCAGCAGGTAGATGTCGTCGATGCCGCGCTTTTCGCGCTCTTCGAGCAGGTCGTAATAGACCTTGCCCGAGCACAGCACGACGCGACGGATCTTCGAATCCTTCTGCAGCTTGATCGGACCATCCTTGATCACCTCTGCATCGTCCCACAGCAGGCGGTGGAACGAGCTCTCGCCGGCCATTTCCGACAGGCTGGAGACCGCACGCTTGTGACGCAGCAGCGACTTCGGCGTCATCAGCACCAACGGCTTGCGGAAGTCGCGCTTCACCTGGCGGCGCAGGATGTGGAAGTAGTTCGCCGGCGTCGTGACGTTGGCGACCTGCATGTTGTCTTCGGCGCAGAGCTGAAGGAAGCGTTCGAGGCGAGCGGAGGAGTGCTCCGGACCCTGGCCCTCATAGCCGTGCGGCAGCAGGCAGACGAGACCCGACATGCGCAGCCACTTGCGTTCGCCCGACGAGATGAATTGGTCGAAGACGACCTGCGCACCGTTGGCGAAGTCGCCGAACTGGGCTTCCCAGAGGGTCAGCGCGTTCGGACGGGCGAGCGAGTAGCCGTATTCGAAGCCAAGCACCGCCTCTTCCGAGAGCATCGAGTTGATGACCTCATAGCGGGCCTGGGTCGGCGACAGGTTCGCCAGCGGAATGTAGCGATCTTCGCTCTGCTGATCGTAGAGCACCGAATGGCGCTGCGAGAAGGTGCCGCGTTCGCAATCCTGACCCGAAAGACGGATCTTGGTGCCTTCGGTGACGAGCGTCCCAAAGGCGAGCGCTTCCGCCATGGCCCAGTCGACGCCTTCGCCGGTCTGGATCATGTTGGCGCGGTTTTCCATGAAACGCTGGATCGTGCGGTGCGCGTTGAAGCCTGCCGGGATCTCGGAGATCTTGCGGCCGACTTCCTTCAGCTGCTTCATCGGTACCGAGGTCTTGCCGCGGCGCTGTTCGTCCTGGTTGTCGGCCGAGCGCAGGCCCGACCAGACACCATCGAGCCAGTCGGCCTTGTTCGGCTTGTAGGACTGGCCGGCCTCGAACTCCTGCTCGAGGTGGGCGCGCCAGTCGGCCTTCATCTTCTCGACTTCGCCTTCCGACATCAGGCCTTCGGCGACCAGGCGGTCGGAGTAGAGCTGGACGACGGTCTTGTGGCCGCGGATGACCTTGTACATCTTCGGCTGGGTGAACGCCGGCTCGTCGCCTTCGTTGTGGCCGAAGCGACGGTAGCAGAACATGTCGATGACGACCGGCTTGTGGAACTTCATCCGGAATTCGGTCGCGATCTTGGCAGCGTAGACGACCGCTTCCGGATCGTCACCGTTGACGTGGAAGATCGGCGCTTCGATCATCTTGGCGACGTCGGACGGATAGGGCGACGAACGCGAGAAGGCCGGATTGGTGGTGAAGCCGATCTGGTTGTTGATGATGAAGTGCACCGTGCCGGCAACGCGATGACCGCGAAGACCCGAAAGGCCGAGGATTTCGGCAATGACGCCCTGGCCGGCAAAGGCCGCGTCGCCATGCAGCAAGAGCGGCATGACCTTGGAGCGCTCGCGCAGCGGAATGATGTCACCTTCGAACACGGTCGCCATCTGGTCCTGCTTGGCGCGGGCCTTGCCCATGACCACAGGGTTGACGATTTCGAGGTGCGACGGGTTCGCCGTCAGCGACAGGTGGACCTTGTTGCCGTCGAATTCGCGGTCGGAGGAAGCGCCGAGGTGGTACTTCACGTCACCCGAACCTTCGACGTCGTCGGGGGCGTAGGAGCCGCCCTTGAACTCGTGGAAGATGGCGCGGTGCGGCTTTGCCATGACCTGGGAGAGCACGTTCAGACGGCCGCGGTGGGCCATGCCAAGCACGATTTCCTTCAGGCCTTCCTGGCCGCCACGCTTGATGATCTGCTCGAGCGCCGGGATCAGCGATTCACCGCCGTCGAGGCCAAAGCGCTTTGTGCCCTTGTACTTGACGTCGATGAACTGCTCGAAGCCTTCCGACTCGATCAGCTTCTGCAGGATCGCCTTCTTGCCTTCCGGCGTAAAATCGACGCCCTTGTCCGGCCCTTCGATGCGCTCCTGGATCCAGCCCTTCTCTTCCGGGTTGGACATGTGCATGAATTCGACGCCGATCGTCGAGCAGTAGGTGCGCTCGAGGATCTCGACCATCTCGCGAATGCTGGCGTATTCGAGGCCGAGCACGTTGTCGATGAAGATCTTGCGGTCGAGATCCTTCTCTTCGAAGCCGTAGTTCGAAGGCGAGAGCTCGTTGTAGTCCTCGACCGGCGCGGCAAGCCCGAGCGGGTCGAGCTTGGCATGCAGGTGGCCACGGGCGCGGTAGGCGCGGATCATCATGATGGCGCGGACGGAATCGCGCGTCGCCTGATGGATGTCGGCAGCGCTGGCAACCGTGCCGGTCGCGGCAGCAGCTTCTTCAGCCTTCGCCTTGACCTTCTTTTCGATGACCTTCTCGACCGTGCCCCAGTCGCCGTCAAGCGCAGAGACGAGTTCGTTGTTGGCCTGGATCGGCCAGTTGTTCTTTTTCCAGGAGGCGCCCTTGGCTGCCTTCACGACATCTTCCGGCCGATCGGCAAGCGCCTTGAAGAAGGCCTGCCATTCGGCCGAAACGGACGCCGGGTCTGTCTCAAAGCGTGCGTGCAGCTGCTCGATATAGGCGGCGTTGGCGCCGTCCAGAAAGGATGTGAGCTGGAATTGCTCGTTGGCCTCTTGCCTTGTCATGGTCTCACGCGGACTGATCTGTCCGCCTCCTGACTGAAGTTGGGTTGCCGGGTATCCCGGCCGTTCATGTTCGTTCGGCGCGTTCGGGCGCCGGGCCTTTTCCGACGGCGCCGCGCATCGAAAGGACGCGCCATGGGCACCGTGGCAGTCTGGTTGCCGCATGTCCCGGCCCTGTTCAGCCAAGGCGCCATGCGGACGGCAGTGCGCCCGGGCCGGATCGCTCCGGCCCGGGCAGAAGATCAGCCCTTGAGGACTTCGACGAGCGTCTTGCCGAGACGGGCCGGCGACGGCGATACGCGGATGCCTGCCTGCTCCATCGCAGCGATCTTGGATTCCGCGTCGCCCTTGCCGCCGGAAACGACAGCGCCGGCGTGACCCATGGTGCGGCCCTTCGGTGCGGTACGGCCCGCGATGAAGCCGGCCATCGGCTTCTTGCGGCCCTTCTTGGCCTCGTCGATGAGGAACTGCGCCGCATCTTCTTCGGCCGAGCCGCCGATTTCGCCGATCATGATGATCGAGGTCGTGGCTTCGTCCGCCAGGAACATCTCGAGCACGTCGATGAACTCGGTGCCCTTGACCGGGTCGCCGCCGATGCCGACAGCCGTCGTCTGGCCGAGGCCTTCGTTGGAGGTCTGGAACACGGCTTCATAGGTCAGCGTGCCGGAGCGCGAAACGATGCCGACCGAGCCCTTGCGGAAGATCGAGCCCGGCATGATGCCGATCTTGCATTCTTCCGGCGTCAGGATGCCGGGGCAGTTCGGGCCGAGCAGGCGCGACTTGGAGCGGTCGAGGCGAGCCTTGACGCGCACCATGTCGGCAACCGGGATGCCTTCGGTGATGCAGGTGATGAACGGGATTTCCGCATCGATCGCCTCGATGATCGCGTCCGCGGCGCCTGCCGGCGGAACGTAGATCACGGATGCGTCCGCACCGGTCTTTTCACGGCCTTCGGCAACCGACGCGAAGATTGGCAGGCTTTCGCCCTTGGAGCCGGTCCAGGTTTCGCCGCCCTTCTTCGGGTGGATGCCGCCGACCATCTGCGTGCCGTAGTAGGCAAGCGCCTGTTCGGTGTGGAAGGTGCCGGTCTTGCCGGTCAGGCCCTGAACGAGGACCTTGGTGTTCTTGTTGACGAGAATCGACATGTGGTCTGGTCCTTCAGTTAGCCGTTGATCGCGGCAACGATCTTCTTGGCAGCGTCGTCCAGATCGTCGGCGGCGGTGATCGCCAGGCCGGATTCGTTGAGGATCTTCTTGCCAAGCTCGACATTCGTGCCTTCGAGACGAACGACCAGCGGAACCTTGAGGCCGACTTCCTGCACGGCTGCAACGACACCTTCAGCGATGACGTCGCACTTCATGATGCCGCCGAAGATGTTGACGAGGATGCCCTCGACCTTCGGGTCGGCCGTGATGATCTTGAAGGCCGCCGCGACCTTCTCCTTGCCGGCGCCGCCGCCGACGTCGCAGAAGTTCGCCGGCTCCTTGCCGTAGAGCTTGATGATGTCCATCGTCGCCATGGCGAGGCCTGCGCCGTTGACCATGCAGCCGATGTTGCCGTCGAGCGCGACATAGGCGAGATCCCACTTGGAGGCCTCGATTTCCTTGGCGTCTTCTTCGGTTTCGTCGCGCAGCGCCTTGATGTCGTCGTGGCGGAACAGCGCGTTGCCGTCGAACGAGACCTTGGCGTCGAGAACGCGCATGCGACCGTTCTTCATGACGATCAGCGGGTTGATCTCGAGCAGGCTCATGTCCTTCTCGACAAAGGCCTTGTAGAGGATCGGGAAGAGCTTCTCGGCGTCAGCCTTGGCTTCGCCTTCGAGCTTCAGGGCCGCGGTGAGCGTGGCAAGATCAGCGGCGGTGACGCCGGCTTCCGGGTTGATCGCGACGTTGACGATCTTTTCCGGCGTGTCGTGCGCAACAGCCTCGATGTCCATGCCGCCTTCCGTCGAAACGACGAAGGCAACCTGGCCGACCGAGCGGTCGACGAGCAGCGACAGATAGAGTTCGCGTTCGATGTCGGCGCCGTCCTCGATGTAGAGGCGGTTCACCTGCTTGCCGGCCGGGCCGGTCTGAGCGGTGACGAGCGTGTTGCCGAGCATGTCCTTGGCATGAGCCTTGGCTTCGTCGATCGAGAAGGCGAGACGAACGCCGCCCTTGGCGTCGGCGGACAGTTCCTTGAACTTGCCCTTGCCGCGACCGCCGGCATGGATCTGGCTCTTGACCACGTAAAGCGGGCCCGGGAGCGACTTGGCAGCAGCTTCAGCCTCGTCGGCGGAGAAGATCGCGACACCTTCCGCGACCGGTGCGCCATAGCTCTTCAGGAGAGCCTTGGCCTGATATTCATGAATGTTCATGGTGTTTTTCCTGTCTGAGCATTGTGCGGGCAGGTGGGGCACCTACCCGCACCAATGCGGCAAAAACAATGAGGTCGAGCGGATAAGCGTGTCCGCCCGACGGGAGGCGATTACTGCTTGAGGCTCGGCGCGATGCCGATGCAGGTTTCGCAAAGACCAGCGACCGAAGCGACCGACTTGTCGAACGCTTCCTTCTCGGCCTTGTTGAGATCGATCTCGATGATGCGCTCGACGCCGCCGGCGCCGATGACCGTCGGAACGCCGACATACATGTCCTTGACGCCGTACTGGCCGGTCAGGTGCGCAGCGCAGGGCAGCACGCGCTTCTTGTCCTTGAGGTAGGCTTCCGCCATCTCGATCGCCGAAGCGGCCGGCGCGTAGTAGGCCGAACCGGTCTTGAGCAGGCCGACGATCTCGGCGCCGCCGTCACGGGTGCGCTGGATGATTTCTTCCAGGCGCTCCTTGGTGACCCAACCCATTTCGACGAGGTCGGTCAAAGGGATGCCGGCAACGGTCGAGTAGCGGGCGAGCGGCACCATGGTGTCGCCGTGGCCGCCGAGAACGAACGCGGTGACGTCCTGGACCGACACGTTGAATTCCTGCGCGAGGAACAGGCGGAAGCGCGCGCTGTCGAGAACGCCGGCCATGCCGACGACCTTGTTCTTCGGCAGGCCCGAGAACTTCTGCAGCGCCCAGACCATGGCGTCGAGCGGGTTGGTGATGCAGATGACGAAAGCGTTCGGGGCGTACTTCTTGATGCCCGCGCCGACCTGTTCCATGACCTTGAGGTTGATGCCGATCAGATCGTCGCGGCTCATGCCCGGCTTGCGGGCAACGCCGGCGGTGACGATGCAGACGTCGGCGCCTTCGATGGCGGAATAGTCGCTTGCGCCGGTGAGGTTCGCGTCAAAGCCTTCGACCGGGGAGGACTGGGCAATGTCGAGGCCCTTGCCCTGCGGGATGCCGTCGGCGATGTCGAAAAGGACGATGTCGCCCAGTTCCTTCAGACCGGCGAGATGCGCCAGCGTGCCACCAATCATCCCTGAACCGATAAGTGCGATCTTGTTGCGAGCCATGAAAGTGCTTCCTTTGTGATCCCAATATGATCGAGGCCTGAAACGCGGCAAACGCCAAACCTTCGCGGAAGCCATTAAACGGCAATCGTTAAAATATCAATCGATACTTTTTGGTGAAGGAATTTCAATCGGTTAGATCATAAAACTCTTACGTAAACGTAAGAATTTACGTCACGATTGCGTCACGAAACAGCGCCGTTTGCAGGGTGTGCAGCAGCATATTCCTCACTCTGCATCTCGATCAGGCGCGAAACCGTGCGGTCGAACTCGAAGCCCTCCGTGCCCTTCTTCAAGGTCAAAAGGTCCTGCGGCGCGGCCGCGGCCGAAGCAAACAGGCGAGCGCCGTTGTCGTAGAGGGTGTCGACCAGAAGGATGAAGCGCTTGGTCTCGTTGCGCATATGCGGACCGAGATGCGGCACGTGATCGACGAAGATCGTCGAATAGCGCTCGAGGATGGCGAGATAGTCCGCAGCCCCCAGAGGCTGCTGGCAAAGATCGGCGAACGCAAAGCGGGCGCTCTTGCCGGATGCAGCCGGCACGGGGATCTTGCGCCCCTTGCGCGGCACTTCAGCCGGGGCAACCGCGGCGTCGCGGGTCTCGTTTTCCCAGGCCCGCGCCATCGCCGCATCTGCTTCCGGTCCGAGCGGCGACAGCCACACCGGGCTGCCATCTGTCTTCGTCAGCCGGTAGTCGGTATCCGTGTCGAGCGAAATGACCTCGACATTCGCCTTCAGCAGGGCGACGAAGGGCAGGAACAGGCCGCGGTTGAGGCCGTCGCGATAGAGATCGTCCGGCGCGACGTTCGACGTCGCGACGAGCACGCAGCCCTTGGCGAAGAGCTCGCCGAACAGCCGCCCGAGGATCATCGCGTCGGCGATGTCGGTCACCGAGAACTCGTCGAAGCAGAGCAGCCGCGCCTCGCCGAAAAGCTCGGAGGCAACAGGCGGGATCGGGTCGGCCTGCTTGGTCTCACCGTTCTTCAGCTTCTGGCGGTGCTTGTAGATGCGCTCATGCACGTCGGCCATGAACTCATGGAAATGCGCGCGGCGCTTGCGCTGGATCGGAACCGTGTCGAAGAACAGGTCCATCAGCATCGTCTTGCCACGACCGACGCCGCCATGGATGTAGAGACCCTTGACCGGCGGATGGTCCTTCTTGCGCGAGGCGAACAGCCAGCCGAGCGCATTGGTCTTGCGCGACGGGCGGCTGGCAAGCAGCTCGGCCGAAAGATGATCAAAGCGTCGGGCGATCGAAAACTGTGCCGGATCGCGCTTGCGCTCGCCGCTTGCGACGAGCACTTCGAGCTTGCGGAGGATACTGTCGTCAGGATTGAGCACGTCTCACCCGAGAGGAGCCGGAAAACAAAAGCCCGGCACGAGACCGGGCTGGATTGGCGTCAGCGGCTGAGGCTGACCGGCTGACCGCCGTTGGTCGACCCGTCGAAACGGGCGTCGGCGGTCTTGTAGAGGCGGGCAATGGCGTTGCCGGCGCGATCCTTGAGCACCACCTGCTTGCCGGCCACTTCCCAGGACCCCATGGTCGTCAGTTCGCCGGCGCAGCCGCGCGTGCCGCCGCGCGAACCGGAGCCGAGATTGGTGAGCGTCAGGAACATGTCGCACGAAGCGCCGGCGCTGGAGACGCGCCAGTTTCCGACCATCGATTCCTTGGTGACATCGAGACCGCCGCCGGCCGCTGCAACCTGGGTGCCGGGCTGCTGAACCGCGCCGCCGGCAACCGCCGTGCCGCTCGTCGGTGCAGCCGGGAATTGCGAGGTGTTGCCGCTCGGCGCCGGAAGCTGGTTGGACGAAACCGACGGAACGGGTGCCGCCTGGATGGGAGCGGGCGAGGCGTCCTGGGAGCTGAAACCACCCATCGACGTCCGTTGGCATCCGGTCAGCGCAAGCACAACCGCCAGCCCCGCCGCCGCATGAATTACCCGCATATCCCTACTCCTGTTCGTGTCGCGAACCATGATGCAACGCGATAATATAGGCCGAAATACAGCAAATCCACCTGACAAATCAAGGGAGGACGAATCCTTGCGACCTGTTGCAGGATTGAAACGTCGATCGAGCGAAACGGAGCGACGCCGGTCGCGCCGCAGGGGATCGCCGGCAAGGCCACAGCTCAGCCTTCCGCGCAGGCTACAATCGAGGATTGCTCCGGCCTCTGACCGGACTTGCCTTGCCTTGCCACAACGGAAAACGGCGGGCATCGCCCGCCGTCCCGAAACCGAAATCGGCCCGAAAGATCAGACGCGGCGCTCGACCAGCATCTTCTTGATCTCGCCGATCGCCTTCGCCGGGTTGAGACCCTTCGGACAGGCCTGGGCGCAGTTCATGATCGTGTGGCAACGGTAGAGGCGGAACGGATCCTCGAGATTGTCGAGACGTTCGCCGGTCGCTTCGTCGCGGCTATCGATCAGCCAGCGATAGGCCTGCAGCAGGACGGCCGGGCCGAGGTAGCGGTCACCGTTCCACCAGTAGCTCGGACAGGAGGTCGAGCAGCAGGCGCACAGAATGCATTCGTAGAGGCCGTCGAGCTTGAGGCGGTCCTCGTGGCTCTGCTTCCATTCCTTGGCCGGCGTCGGCGTCACCGTCTTCAGCCAGGGCTCGATCGAGCGGTGCTGGGCGTAGAAGTTGGTGAGGTCGGGAACCAGATCCTTGACGACGGGCATGTGCGGCAGCGGATAGACCTTCACCGCCCCCTTCACCTCGTCCATGCCCTTGGTGCAGGCGAGCGTGTTGGTGCCGTCGATGTTCATGGCGCAGGAGCCGCAGATGCCTTCGCGGCAGGAGCGGCGCAGGGTCAGCGTCGGGTCGATCTTGTTCTTGATGTAGAGCAGACCATCGAGCACCATCGGGCCGCAATCGTCGACGTCGATGTAGAAGGTGTCGATGCGCGGATTGGCGCCGTCATCCGGGTTCCAGCGGTAGATGCGGTATTCGCGAACGTTGGTCGCGCCGGCAGGCTTCGGCCAGACCTTGCCTTCCGTCATCTGCGAATTCTTGGGGAGAGCGAGTTCAACCATGTGGCTTGTTCCTCAAGATCAATAGACGCGGGCCTTCGGCTCGATCTTCTTGGGATCGATGCCGTCGGCGATCAGGTCGGTATGGACAGGGCGGTAGTCGAGCTTGACGTCGCCTGCTTCGTTCACCCAGGCAAGCGTATGCTTGCGCCAGTTGACGTCGTCACGGCCGCCGAGCGCGCCCTCGGTGAAGTCCTCGCGGGCGTGCGAACCACGGCTCTCCTTGCGCGCCTCGGCGCCGTAGATCGTGGTGATGGCGTTCGCCATGAGGTTTTCGAGTTCGAGCGTCTCGACGAGGTCGGAGTTCCAGATCATCGAACGGTCGGTGACCTTGATGTCGGGCAGTTCCTTCCAGATCGCCGAGATGCGCTTGCAGCCCGATTCCAGCGATTCCTGGGTGCGGAACACGGCCGCGTCTTCCTGCATGGCGCGCTGCATCTTTTCGCGCAGCACTGCCGTCGGCGTCGAGCCGTTGGCGTTCCGCAGGCGGTCGAAGCGGTCCATGATGCGGTCGCAGGCGGCCTTGTTGACCTCCGGCACCGCCTCGTTGCGGTCGATGACCTGGCCGGCGCGGATGGCGGCGGCGCGGCCGAAGACCACGAGGTCGATCAGCGAGTTGGAGCCGAGGCGGTTGGCGCCGTGCACCGAGGCGCAGCCGGCTTCGCCGACGGCCATCAGGCCGGGCGCGATGCGCTCGGGGTTCTGGCTGTCGGCGTTCAGGACTTCGCCCCAGTAGTTGGTCGGCACGCCGCCCATGTTGTAGTGCACCGTCGGCAGAACCGGGATCGGCTCGCGGGTCACGTCGACGCCGGCAAAGATCTTCGCCGATTCCGAGATGCCCGGCAGGCGCTCATGCAGCACGGCCGGATCCAGGTGGTCGAGGTGCAGGAAGATGTGGTCCTTGTTCTTGCCGACGCCGCGGCCTTCGCGGATTTCCATCGTCATGCAGCGCGAGACGACGTCGCGCGACGCAAGGTCCTTGGCCGACGGCGCGTAGCGCTCCATGAAGCGCTCGCCCTCGGAATTGACGAGATAGCCGCCTTCTCCGCGAGCACCCTCGGTGATCAGGCAGCCGGCGCCGTAGATGCCAGTCGGGTGGAACTGGACGAATTCCATGTCTTGCAACGGCAGGCCGGCGCGCGCGATCATGCCGCCGCCGTCGCCGGTGCAGGTGTGCGCCGAGGTCGCCGAGAAGTAGGCGCGGCCATAACCGCCGGTCGCCAGCACCACCATCTTGGCGGAGAAGCGGTGGATCGTGCCGTCGTCGAGGTTCCAGGCGACGACGCCGGTGCAGCGGCCATCGTCCGACATGATCAGGTCGAGCGCGAAATACTCGATGAAGAACTCGGCGTTGTTCCTGAGCGACTGGCCGTAGAGCGTGTGCAGGATGGCGTGACCGGTGCGGTCGGCGGCAGCACAGGTGCGCTGGACCGGCGGGCCTTCGCCGTAGTTCTGCATGTGGCCGCCGAACGGCCGCTGGTAGATCTTGCCCTCGGCATTGCGCGAGAACGGCACGCCGTAATGTTCGAGCTCATAGACCGCCTTCGGCGCTTCCATGGCGAGATACTGCATGGCGTCGACGTCGCCGAGCCAGTCGGAACCCTTGACGGTGTCGTAAAGGTGCCACTGCCAGCTGTCCGGCGTCATGTTCTGCAGCGAAGCGGCGATACCGCCCTGGGCGGCAACCGTGTGCGAGCGGGTCGGGAAGACCTTGGTGATGCAGGCGGTCTTCAGGCCCTGCTCGGCCATGCCGAGGGTCGCGCGCAAGCCAGCGCCGCCGGCGCCGACGACGACGACGTCGAAGGCGTGATCGACATATTGATAGGCCTTGCCGTTTGCAGCGGGTGAACTGTTCGATGCCATGGCGAAATTACCCTGCAAAAGCGATCTTCAGGATGGCGAAGAGACAGAGCCCGCCAACTGCGATCGTGAAAAATGTGTTGAGCATGAGAAGCACGATCTTCGCGCCTTCGCCATGCACGTAGTCTTCGATGATGACCTGCATGCCGAGCCGCATGTGGATCAGGCCCGAAAGCAGGACGAGCGCCATGGTCACGGCCACGAAGGGGTTCGCAAGCGCGGCGACGACATCCTCATAGGGAGCGCCGGCATAACGGACGAGGAAAATCACGAAGAAGATCAGCAGCGGAACGTTGGCGACCGCCGTCAGGCGCTGGCGCCAGAAGTGGTCGGTGCCTTCCTTGGCCGAGCCAAGACCGCGAACCTTGCTGAGAGGCGTGCGCATATCCATCAGTATTTTTCCCCTCAGTTAGCGGACGAGAAAGCCGACCACCCAGATCAGCAGCGTCAGCGCCACCGAACCGACGATCGTCGCCTTGGCCATCTTGGTGGCAAAGTGCTTCTCGTAGCCGTAGCCGAGATCCCACATGAAATGGCGCAGACCGCCGAGCATGTGGTGAACCAGCGCCCAGGTATAGCCAAACAGCACCAGCTTGCCGATCCATGTGCCGAACAGCCAGCTGGCCCAGTCGTAGTAGGCCTCGCCCGACGCGGCGGCGATCAGCCACCAGGCGACCAGAACGGTGCCGAAGTACAGCGCGCCACCGGTGATGCGGTGCACAATGGACATCACCATTGTCGGGATTGGCTTATAGATTTGAAGATGCGGCGACAGCGGCCGGCTTCTTGTGACATCCGTCATCGGAACCTCACGGAAATGCCCGGATTTACGTCCAAAAAGTGGACGATTTTAGTCCGGTATCGCACCTGATTGTGCGCAATTCAGTCCTTCGGACCTTTAATCACCATATTGCTTAACGACAAGTGTGTTTGCAGTGCAAAATCAATTTAATCGATTAGACGAATTGCGCCATTTTCCGCTCTGCCGGAGACACATTCGTCCGTTAACGATAGCGGCAGAAAACCAAGCGATTCCGTGACTTTCCGGCAATTTTGGCCCAGAGTGGCCTTAACGATTTGTTAAGCGTCACCCGGAGGGCGGGCAGAATGATTCTGTTCAGGGCAATCCATGCGACCAAAGTGCTGGCGCTCGCTGGCCTGGTCTTGGCCACAAGCTGCATCCCCATGCAGGCCGCGGACCGTTCGGGCGGCTGGGGCGGACCGCCGCAAGCCGAAACCCGCACCCGACACATCCGGATGAATTCCCATCGGCCTTACCCGCGCTACGACTTCGACCGCATGGGTTCTCGCCGTGACTGGAACCGCATGCCGCGCCGCGACTGGGCCGACAATGGCGGGCCGCCGGAAGTGGAAACCCGCACCCGGCACGTTCGCCTTCCGCGATACCGCCCCGGCGCTTACGCCGGCCAATGGCAGCATCGCGGCGGATGGGTCCGAGACCGAGGCGGCCGCGATATCTGGCTCTCCGATGCCCGCGGCCAGGATAGACGCCCGGGTATTCACGACGGACTGCCGGAAGTGGAAACGCGCACCCGGCACGTTCGCCTCCCGCAGTATCGCCCCTACACAGGTCGCCTTGTCGAGCGCTGGGGCGACGGCGGCGGATGGGTTCGCGATCGGGCGGGACGCGAGATCTGGACATCGAGCGGTCGCAGCAGTGACTATCGGCAGGGCGTGTATGGCGGCGACGAATTCCCCGACATCATTCCCGGCATCGGCACTTATGTCGGCGGCATTTCGGCCTATGTCGACGTGGGCAACGGCATCTATTTCAGCCAGGAAGGCGATTATCGCTACGCCGATGATGGTGGGCTCGCGCCGCCAGCCGAGGTGAACCGTGGCAAGATCATCGACGTCACGCCGCAAACGATGAACCGCGCCTGCGCCTACGAACATGGTATCTGCGTCATCCGGCGTTAACGCTGATCCCGCGCCGGCCTAGCCGGCGACGCCCATGGCGCCGATGATGGCGCCCATGGCGATGAGCGCAAGCAGCCAGTGCAGGCCGTCGATCAGTGTCAGGTCCCAGCCGAAGCCCTGATAGCGGTGGTTGACGACCAGTGTCGTGGCGACGAAGCCGAGCCAGACGAAGAAGGCCGAGACCACACCGTTGACGAGCGTCACCTGATCGGGTCCCAGATGGCCGACGACGCCGGCAACCATCGTCGCCATCACCAGTTCCGAGACGAAGGAGATGGCAAAGAGCACCGGCGACATCTCGGCACCCGCAGGATCGATGCGTGCCGCCTTCATCCAGGGCTTGCCGAGAACGCCGTAGTAGATCGCGCCCAGTCCGAAGGCCGCGATGGCGGCAATCAGCACCGCCAGATAGTTCATGCCCGCAAATGCCATGTCCGTTCCCCCTTTTTTCCAAGGATTGGAATCGAACGGCTTTTGCCTGTCAACCTCGGGATCTGGGCGCGCCCGGCACATCGAACCGCCAGACGGTGGTGCGCTTGACCTCGCTGTCCTCGAGAGCACGGGTCACCGGCACCTCGTAGGTCGCAAGCGCCGTCATCCTCTCGCGCGGACAATAGGCGCGGCCGGGATCACCGACGATGACGGTCGCTCCGCTTTCGGCTAGACGTGAGAACCACGGCTTCAGCTGCTCGGCAAAAGCCTTGTCGTAGAAGACGTCGCCGGCGAGACAGACATCGGCCCGTAGGTCCCGGCCCGTGATGTCCTCGCCCGTGTAGGACAATGCGACGTCGTTGAGGGCGGCATTGAGCCTGACGGCCGTTTCCGCCCAGGGGTCGATATCGGCGGCAACCACCGAAGCGGCGCCGGCCTTCATCGCGGCAATCGCCACCAGCCCGGAGCCGGAGGCGAAATCGACGACGCGGCGGCCGCGCACCACCTCGGGATGGTCGAGGATGTAACGGGCAAGCCCCTGCCCGCCAGCCCAGGCAAAGGCCCAGAATGGTGGCGGCAGGCCGATCTCCTGCAATTCCTCCTCGGTCTTCAGCCAGAGCTCATGCGCTTCGGTCGCGAGATGCAGCAGGATCTCAGGCACATGCGGCGGCGACAGCACGTCGGTATTGTCGAGGATGAAGCTTTCCGGATCGGTCTTCACGAAGGTTCTCCGCGCCTACCCGGGCGCAAGGCCCGGACAGGCGCACATCAAACTAGCGCGGCGGGTTGTCGAGCCCGCCCATGCGGCAGACCTCGATCCACTCGTCCTCGGTCACCGGCTGCACCGACAGGCGCATGGAGGTGACGAGCGACATCCTGGCGAGCTTCGGGTTGTCCTTGATGTCCTTGAGTGTCACCGGACGCGGCATGTCCGTCACGGCACGGATGTCGACGCAGTCCCAGCGGGCATCGCCCTCGGCGGTCGAATCCGGATGGGACAGCATGCAGACCTCGGTGATGCCGACGATCTCGAGGCCTTCGTTCGAATGATAGAAGAAGCCCTTGTCGCCGACCTGCATCGCCCGCATGTTGTTGCGCGCCTGGTAATTGCGCACGCCGGTCCATTCGGTGCCCTTGGCGCCTGCGTCCTTCTGCATCTGCCAGGACCACTTGAACGGTTCGGATTTGTAGAGCCAGTGCGCCATCGCGTCCTCACGCCTCCGGATTGTTGAAGACCCAGTTGAAGGCCTTGATCTCGACGTTGGAAAAGAGGCCCGCCTTGGCATAGGGATCGGCTTCGGCGATCGCACGCGCGTCCTCGATCGTCTCCGCCTTGACGATCACCAGGCTGCCGGTCGGCTTGCCATCGTCGCCGAGGAAGGGACCTGCCATTTTCAGGATGCCCTTGGCATTGAGATCGTTGAGATAGGCAACGTGATCGGGACGGGTATCGAGCCGAAGCTGCAGTGCGCCGGATTTGTCGGTGCAGTGAAGTGCGAAGAGCATGCTTCCTCCTTTGCGTTTTCGTTCGGCGCGGGATGAACATTGCCTCATCCCGCCGCCGGATTATTCCTGGGTGATCGGACGGGTCATCAATTGTTCAAGGGCGGTACGGACGTCGAGCCTGCCGTCGATGATCGCCGCCACCGCGTGCGTGATCGGCATCTCGACACCGAGATCCTGGGCGACGCGGGCGGCGACGGAAGCGGCAAAGGCGCCTTCGACCAACTCGCCCTTGCGCTCGCCGGCGCGACCATCCTTGCCGAGCGCAATGCCGAAGCGCAGGTTGCGCGACTGGTGGCTGGTCGCCGTCAAGACGAGGTCGCCGAGACCGGAAAGACCACGCACCGTGTCCGCCTCGCCGCCTTCGGCGACGATGAAGCGCGACATTTCGGCAAGCCCGCGCGAGATCAGCGCGGCGCGGGCGCTGTCGCCAAGACCCGCACCCTCGACGATGCCGCAGGCGATCGCCAGCACGTTCTTGAGTGCGCCGCCAAGCTGGACGCCGATGCGGTCTTCGGAGGGGTAGAGCCGGAATGTCGGGCCGGAAAGCACCTCGGCCAGCATCGTCGCGGTCTGGGCATCATGCGCCGCAACGACCATGGCGGTGGGCAGGCCCTTGGCGATGTCGGCTGCAAAGCCCGGACCAGAGAGCACGCCGATCGAATGGCCGGGAAGCTCTTCCGCCAGCACATCGGTCAGCAAGCGGCCGGTCGCCTGCTCCATGCCCTTGGCGCAGGTGACGATCGTGGCGGCAGGATTGATCGCGGGACCGTATTGCCGCGCCGCAGCGCGATGCGCTTGCGATGGCATCACGAAGAGGACGACGTCGGCATCGGCAAGCTCGGACAGCTCTGACGTGTGTTTCAGCGCCGGCGGCAGGTCGATGCCCGGCAGAGCGTCTTCGTTGCGGCCCGTCGTGCGGCAGGCGTCCGCGATCTCCGCGCGCCGGGCAAGCAGCGTCACGTCGCTGCCATCGGCTGAGGCTGCAACCGCGGCAAGGGCGGTGCCAAAAGCGCCAGCGCCGACCACGACGATCTTCGGCCCGATCTTGAAGTTGTCGTTCATTCTCTATCCGTATGTCCTGATTCCCGGGCTGAGTTCGTCATGCCCGGGCTGATTTCATCACGCCTTGGCGCCGCGCTTGCCCGAGCCGAGCAGTGTCTGCGCCCGGGCGTCAAGCGGCCAGCGCGAGCGCGGGGCGACATCGAGCTCGTCTGCCGCCATGCCGGCGGCAAGGCGTTCGGCGCCGGCCCATGCAATCATCGCCGCATTGTCGGTGCAAAGAGAAAGCGGCGGTGCGATGAACTTGAAACCGTTCTTGTCGCAGAGCTCCTGCAGCGTCGCCCGCAGCACCTGGTTGGCGGCGACCCCGCCGGCAACCACCAGCGCCGGCTTCTCGACTGCCGCATGCTCCGCTTTGAAGCGCTTCAGGCCGCGCCCGACACGATCCTTCAGCGTGCGCGAGATCGCCCGCTGGAACGAGGCGCAGATGTCGGCGATATCCTGCTCGGTCACCGGCTCCAGCGATTGCGCCGCCTGGCGCACCGCCGTCTTCAGCCCGGAAAACGAGAAGTCGAGCCTGGCGTCGCCGACCAGCGGCCGGGGAAAGTCGAAGCGCTGCGGATCCCCTGCAAGGGCCGCGCGCTCGACCGCCGGACCGCCGGGATAGGGAAGGCCGAGCAGCTTTGCCGTCTTGTCGAAGGCTTCGCCGAGCGCGTCGTCGATCGTCGTGCCCCAGCGCTCGTAGTCACCGATGCCCTTGACGAGGATCAGCTGGGTGTGGCCGCCGGAAACGAGCAGCATCAGATAGGGAAAGGCCAGGCCGTCCGTCAGCCGCGCCGTCAGCGCGTGGCCTTCCAGGTGGTTGACGGCATAGAGCGGCTTGCCGGTGGCGCGCGCGATCGCCTTGCCGGTCATCAGCCCGACGATCAGGCCACCGATCAGGCCGGGACCACTTGTCGCAGCGATGGCGTCGATGTCGGCAAGCGTCACGCCGGCGCGCAACAGCGCCTCCTCGATCAGCGTGTCAAGCGCTTCCACATGGGCGCGCGCGGCGATCTCCGGAACCACGCCGCCATAGGCGCTGTGCTCCTCCAGCTGGCTCAGGACCACGTCGCCGAGGATGTGTCCTTTGCCGTCGGAATCGCGCAAGATCACCGAAGCGGCGGTTTCGTCGCAGCTTGTTTCTATGCCGAGGATGCGCAGGGGCGGAGACATCAGGAACTACTCAAAGATTGCGGTCGCACCGAAAGGTGGGTACACGGAACTCCGGTAACAATGGATAGCCTTTGATGCAAACAAAACCTTTCCGGATCGGCACGCGCGGCAGCCCGCTGGCGCTCGCCCAGGCCCATGAAACGCGCGATCGCCTCGCCGCAGTGCATGGTCTTGCGCCGGAAATGTTCGAGGTCGTCGTGCTCTCGACCAAGGGCGACCGCATCACCGATCGCTCGCTTGCGGAAATCGGCGGCAAGGGCCTTTTCACCGAGGAAATCGAGCAGCAACTGCTGTCGGGCGAACTCGATTTCGCCGTGCACTCGTCCAAGGACATGCCGACGAAGCTGCCCGATGGCCTCTGTCTTTCCGCCTATCTTCCGCGTGAAGATGTCCGCGACGCCTTCATCGGCCGCACGGCGCCAAGGCTGCTGGAACTTCCAGACGGCGTCACCGTCGGCTCGTCCTCGCTCCGCCGCCAGGCGCTGATCCGCCGCCTCAGGCCCGACATCAACGTCATCACCTATCGCGGCCAGGTGGAGACGCGGCTTCGAAAACTCGCCGAAGGCCAGGTGGATGCCACACTGCTCGCCTATGCCGGGCTGAAGCGGCTTGGCATGACCGACGTTCCGACCGAACTGCTCGATCCGGAGGCGTTTCCGCCGGCACCGGCGCAAGGGGCGATCTGCATCGAGAGCCGGATCGGCGATCGCCGCATCAACGATCTGCTTGCAGCGATCGACGATGCGCGCACCCACGAGGCGGTCGCCTGCGAGCGCGGCTTCCTGGCGACGCTCGACGGCTCCTGCCGCACGCCGATCGCCGGCCTTGCCGTATCGGACGGCACCCATCTGCGCTTTTCCGGCATGATCCTGACGCCGGATGGCCGCACCCATCACCGTGCGGCCATCGAAGGCAAGACAGCCGACGCCGAAGCGCTTGGCCAAAGGGCCGGCGAGGAGATCCGCGCCAAGGCCGGCCCCGGCTTCTTTGCAAGCTGGTCTTGAGCCGATGCGCGTGCTCGTCACCCGGCCGCTTCCCGCCGCCGAGACGACGGCACGCCGGCTACAGGCTGCCGGCCACCAGCCTGTCCTCTTGCCGATGATGCAGGCGACGCATCTCCCTGCCGCCGCTGAAGCGGCGCTCAAGGCCGAGCATACGGCCATCGTGCTGACCAGCGCTGAAGCCTTGAGGGTTCTCGCATCGCTCGGTGACGGCTTGAAGGATCACCTGACGAAACCGTGTTTCTGTGTTGGCGAGGCGACCGCGCGCGCCGCAAAAGCTCTCGGCTTCACCGATATCCGCACCGGCCAGGGAACCGGCGAAGCGCTCGCCGAAATGATCGCTGCGACGATCGCCACTCCGGTGAAGCGACCCCTGCTTTACCTCGCCGGAACGCCGCGCTCCGAAGCGTTGGAAAAGACGCTGAGTCAGAGCGGCATCGACCATGATGCGGTGGATTGCTACCGCATGGACCCGATCCCCTACCGGCCCTCGGCCTTTCACGACGCCATCCGCTCTGGCCCGTTCGATCGCGTGCTGGTCTATTCGCGCGCGACGGCGCGACGGCTTTCCGATCTCCTGTCGGAAGCCGGCCTTGCCGCGCCCTCTTTCGCCTCGCGCTACCTTTGCCTCAGCGCCGAAATCGCCGAAGCTTTGCCGGGCAGCGCTGTGCGCGAGATTGCCGCAAGGCCCGATGAAGACAGCCTTATCAGGCTTCTCTAACGTCGAATTCATCCAAAATTGGAACGAAGGGGCTTTCCCTCCCCGTTCCGGCTGACTAGGTTTGAGAGAAGAGCCGACAGGCACCAACGGTAAGAGGTCACCATGGTATCGGAAAACCCGCCGCGCCGCTCGAAGTCCGAGAAGGAACCGCTGACGATCGACCTCGAAGCGGAAAAAACCGTCGCGGAACCGTCCGAGGCAGAAGCAGGCCGCGAGACCATCGTGGAAACGGCAAGCCCTAACGCCGAAGGCGATGCCAACGCGGATGATGCGCCGGCCGACCGCAGCGATGACAGCATCGCCAGCTCCCGTCTTCAGGAAGAAATCGAGGAGCAGCGCGCCGATGCGGCGGCCGATGCCGCCGCCGCCGCTTTTGCCGAAGAGCCGCCCCACGTCGTAACCCGTGAGCCGGAACCGACAGCCCAACCGAAACCCGTATCCAGCTCCGGCGCGCTCGCTGCAGGTATCGTCGGTGGCCTGGTGACACTGCTCGGCTTCGGCGGCCTGCAATATGCCGGCTTCATTCCGGCGCTCGGACCGGATCGCGGCGCTTCCTCGACCGTTTCGACGGAATTGCAGGCGCTGCGTGACCAGATCGCAGGCCTGCCCACACCGGCCGCCGTCGTCGACAACACGGCCCTTGAAGGCCGTATCGCCGCCCTGGAGCAGTCCGGCGCTCAAGGCGGGTCCAACGCCGCCGCCAGCGCGGAAGCAGAGGCGCTGAAGGCGCAGGTGGACAACCTCACCAAGGAGATCGCCGGCCTCAAGTCCACGCTCGCCGACGCTCAAACTGCGGCAACCGCCGAGAAGGCGGAACTCACAAGCCGCATCGAATCGGCCGAGCAGAAGCTGAACGAGCCGGTCAACGACATCCAGATGGCCAAGGCCGTTGCGGTCACGGCGCTCAAGTCCGCGATCGATCGCGGCGGTCCGTTCCTCGCCGAGCTCGACGCGTTGCGCAGCATTGCGCCGGACGAGCAGGCCGTGGCAGGACTGGCGCAGGACGCCCAGGTGGGCGTGCCGACACGCACCGATCTGCGCCGCGAATTCCCGGGGGCTGCCGACGCCATGCTCGACGCCCTCAATCAGCCCGACCCGAACGAAGGCATTTTCGATCGGCTCGTGTCGAGCGCCATGTCCGGCATTCGTGTGCGCCCGGTCGGCAGCGTCGAAGGCGAGACACCGGAGGCTGTGATCGCCCGCATCGAGGACAAGTTGAACAATGGCGACCTGAAGGGTGCGGCACTGGAATGGCAGGGCTTGCCGGCCGCCGCCAGGCCGGCGGGCGAGGCCTTCAAGGCCAAGCTGGACCAGCGCCTGCGCGTCGAAGGCGTGATCGATGCCGCCGTCGCCGCGACGATGGCGAAACCAGGCACAGCAGGCTGAGGAAGACACATGATCCGCATACTGCTTTTCATCCTCATTGTCCTCGGCCTCGGCCTCGGCTTCGCATGGCTTGCCGATCGCCCCGGCGAGCTCTCGCTCGTCTGGCAGGGACAGCTCGTCGAGATGAGCCTCATGCGTGCGGCTTCGCTGCTGATCTCGCTGATCGCCGCGGTGCTGATCGCGGTCTGGCTGGTGCGCACCGTCTGGCTGTCGCCGCACACCGTCACCCGTTACTTCCGCGCCCGCAAGCGCGACCGCGGCTACCAGGCGCTCTCGACCGGCCTGATCGCGGCCGGCGCCGGCGACGCCAACCTTGCGCGCAAGATGACGGCCCGCACCCGCGGGCTGATCAGCGCCGACCAGGAACCGTTGATCCACCTGCTCGAAGCGCAGACGGCGCTGATCGAGGGCAAGTACGACGACGCCCGCCGCAAGTTCGAACTGATGGCCGACGATCCGGAAACCCGTGAGCTTGGCCTTCGTGGTCTTTACCTCGAAGCCAAGCGGCTCGGCGCCCACGAGGCTGCCCGGCAATATGCCGAGCGCGCCGCCGAAAAGGCGCCGCACCTGCCCTGGGCAGCGCTTGCGACGCTCGACAGCCAGAGCCAGGCCGGGCACTGGGACGACGCCTTGCGCCTGCTCGACCAGAGCCGTGCCGCCCACGTGGTCGACCGCAAGGAGGCCGACCGCAAGAAGGCGGTCTTGCTCACCGCCCGGGCGATGACGAAGCTCGACGGCGACCTGAAATCGGCGCGCGACGATGCGCTTGCAGCCCTCAAGCTCGACGATCACCTGGTGCCTGCAGCACTTACCGCCGCCAAGGCGCTGTTTCGCGAGGACAATCTGCGCAAGGGAACCTCGATCCTCGAAAAGAGCTGGAAGCACGATCCGCATCCGGATGTGGCCCGGCTCTACGTGCGCGCCCGCGGCGGCGACACGGCCGTCGATCGCCTGAAACGGGCCCGCAAGCTCGAGGCGCTGAGACCAAACAATGCCGTCGCCATGGCCGCCGTCGCCGAAGCCGCGCTCGAAGCGCGGGAACTGCTGCTGGCCCGTACCAAGGCGGAAGCCGCTGCAAGGCTCGATCCGACCGAAAGCGTCTTCCTGCTGCTGGCCGACATCGAAGAGGCCGATACCGGAGACGAGGGCCGCATCCGCCACTGGATGGCGCAGGCGCTGAAGAGCCCGCGCGATCCGGCCTGGACCGCAGACGGCGTGACGTCACCGACCTGGCTGCCGGTTTCGCCGGTCAGCGGCCGGCTCGACGCCTTTGAGTGGAAGGCATCGCCGCATACCCTTTCGGCGACCGTCGATCACGATCAGTCGACTGCCGACGAGGCGATCCGCAGCCTGCCGGCAGTCGCCGTCGAGCCGCATGCGCACGAACCGGCGCCGGTGGCAAGACGCGAAGAGGCGCCCGTCATCCTTGAGGCCGTGCGCGAAGAACCGGTTCAACCGACACCGGCAATGAAGGTCGTCGAGCGCAAGCCCGAGCCGGTTGTCGACAAAGCCCCGGTCAAAACGCGAACCAAGGAAGAAAATGCCAATGGCGAGCAGATGCCCGATCCATTCTTCGGGAGGCCGCCTGACGATCCTGGCGTCCGCGATCCGACAAGCGCCGAGCAAGTGCCGGAAAAAGCCGGCTTCCGATTGTTTTGAGTTCAAGGGGCTGGGCAGAATAGATGTTTGAACGCTTGCGGACGTTTCTCGACGGGCTTACGGGCCCGGCGACGCGCATACAGCATGGCGATCCGAGGGTGGCGGTCATCGCGCTCTGCTTCCAGGTCATGGAGGCCGATGGCCGGATCCTTTCGTCCGAGCGGCGCAAGATGCGCAAGGTCATCAAGGAGCACTACAAGCTCGACGACGCCTCGCTCTCCAAATTAATCGAAGCCGGCGAGACCGCCGAGAGCGAAGCGATCGATTTCTACCAGTTCACCGCCGAGATCAAACGCCACCTCTCCGAGGAGCAGCGGGTCGAACTGGTGGGCATGCTCTGGGATATCGTCTACGCCGACGGCGAGCGCAGCGAGATGGAAGACCACGTGATCTGGCGGATCGCCGATCTCTTGGGCGTCTCCGGCCGCGACCGGGTGCTCATGCGGCAGGAGGCTGCGGCGCGGAGCAATGCCGCCGTGGAAACAGAGCCGCAACAGGAAAACTGAAATGCCGATACCGGACGAAAGCACCCGAGACCCGGTCCTGATCATTCTGCATCAGGAGCGATCGAGTGCCGGCCGCGTCGGGCAGATCCTGGAACAGAAAGGTTTTCGGCTGGATATTCGCCGTCCGGCGCTCGGCGACGACCTGCCATCGACCCTGGAACGCCACAGCGGCACCATCGTCTTCGGTGGCCCGATGAGCGCCAATGACGAGGAAGAGTTCGTCCGCCGCGAGATCGACTGGCTGTCCGTGCCGCTCAAGGAGAACAAGCCCTATCTCGGCATTTGCCTCGGCGCGCAGATGCTGGCGCGCAATCTCGGCGGCTCCGTCGCGCCGCATCACGAAGGCATGACCGAGATCGGCTGGTATCCGCTGGTTGCGACCGAGGCCGGCAAGGCGCTGATCGACTGGCCTGATATGGTCTACCATTTCCATCGCGAGGGGTTCGACCTGCCCGCTGGAGCCGAGCTGCTCGCAACCGGCGACACCTACCCCAACCAGGCGTTCCGCTATGGCGAAAACGCCTGGGGCATCCAGTTCCATGGCGAACTCACCCGCGCGATGATGCATCGATGGGTCGTGCACGGCGCGCACCGCTTCGAACTGCCGGGCGCCCAGATCGGCAAGGCCCACCTCGACGGCCGCATGCAGCATGATGGCCCCTTGCGCACCTGGATGGAGAACTTCCTCGACCTGATCTTCCTGCGCGACGAGCGACCGCAGGCAACGTGAAGGCCGTGGTAGGCTAAAGTTGCTTGTGATGTTCCGGCACGTCGAGCGTGTCGATCTTGCGCAGTTGCGGGAAGCCGAGCGCCCAGAGCCCCGAGACCAGCAAAGTCCCCATGCCACCGAATGCGACGGCAAAGACCGCGCCGAAGCCGGACGCCATCATGCCGGCGCGGAATTCGCCGAGCTCGTTCGATGCGCCGATGAAGACCATGTTGACGGCATTGACCCGGCCGCGCAGCTCGTCGGGCGTCCAGAGCGTGATCAGCGTCTCGCGCACGTAGACCGAGATCATGTCGGCGGCCCCCATGACGATGAGGGCCGCAATCGAAATCCAGGGCGTGGCGGATAGCCCGAAGATGATCGTGCCAAGACCGAAGAGCGCCACGCCGACGAACATGTAGAAGCCGGCCCGGTGGCGGATCGGGTGGGCGGCAAGCCAGATAGCCATGCTGACGGCGCCGATGCCTGGTGCCGCCCGCAGCAGGCCAAGGCCCCAGGGACCGAGTGCCAGAATATCGCGGGCAAAGACCGGCATCAGCGCGACGGCGCCGCCGAGCAGCACGGCGAAGAGATCGAGCGAGATGGCGCCGAGCACCACCTTTTCCGCCTTGATGTAGCGGAAGCCGGCGGTGATCGTCTTCCAGCTCTGGGCCGAGGGTGCGGTGCGGGTCGCCGGCTTCGGAATGGCAAAGACCATGAGGGCTGCTGCGAGGAAGAAGCAAAGGCCGACCGCATAGGGAACGACGGAACCGAGCGCATAGATCAGGCCGCCTGCGACCGGGCCGACGATCATCGCCGTCTGCCAGGAAGTCGAATTCCAGGCGATCGCATTGGGCAGGTCCTCCGGCGGCACCAGGTTCGGCGCCAGCGACTGCGACGCCGGTGCGAGAAAGGCGCGCTCGATGCCGAAGACGACGAGGACCGCATAGACAGGCCAGGGCGAGAACAGGCCGGTGACCGTCAGCATCAAGAGGGCTGCGGCGCAAAGCGTGCTGACGACCATGCAGATGCCCATGATCATGCGCCGGTTGTAGCGATCGGCCACGGACCCGGTGACGAGGATCAGCACCAGCGACGGCAGAAACTGGAAAAGACCGATCAGCCCGAGATCGAAGGGATCGCGCGTCAGGTCGTAGATCTGCCAGCCGACGGCCACCGAGATGATCTGGATCGCGAAATAGGCGAGGAACCGCGAGAAGAAGTAGCGGCGGTAGCCGACATGCCGGAAAGCGGCAAAACGATGCGAGGCATGAACGGCGGACATCGGGGAGGCGCTCCTAGGGCGCGTCGCGCAAAACTGCGCAGCGGTTCGGCAAAAACGACATGCGACAAATCAAACCCGTGGCACGCGGAGCAGATCCGGTCGATCGCCACGCGCGCTCACGAAGACCGACCTTCGTGCGGCCTCATGTTAAACATGATCGCGCGCGATAAACCGGCGTACTTGCTCGTTTAGGTCTCAATGTCTACATGTCTGTCAATAACGATTTGGAGACCGGCATGCTTGCTGTCATCGGCACCTTGAATTTCATCATCAACATCGCGTGGTTTCTGGTCATCGCGTCGGCTATCTTTTCCTGGCTCTACGCGTTCAACGTCATCAACGTGAACAACCAGGCGATCAACATGATCGGCCGCTCGCTCTACCAGCTGACCGAGCCGCTGTACCGTCCGATCCGCCGCGTGCTGCCCAACATGGGTGGCGTCGACCTGTCGCCGCTGGTGGTGCTCGTGATCCTCTACTTCATCCAGCTCTTCCTCAACACGACGATCGCGCCGGCCCTGCTCGGCTGACGATGGATGACCAGGCCGGCCTTCACCGCGCATGGCGATCATGTGCGCCTGACGGTACGGCTGACGCCGAATGGCGGTCGTGATACCATTGATGGCCTGGAGACGGCTGCAGACGGTGAAGAGCACCTGAAGGTGCGCGTGCGCGCCATACCGGAGAAAGGCAGGGCCAACCAGGCCCTGCTTGCTTTTCTGGCCAAGGCGCTCGGGCTGCCCAAGGGCAAGCTCTCCCTCATCTCAGGCGAAACGCAGCGCAAAAAAATCCTCCGGATCGCGGGCGATCCGGAGGATTTGATGCGGCGTCTTGCCGATCTGATCGGCAAATGGGCTTACTTGGCGCCCTTGGCGCGCTCGACGGCTTCCGCGATCAGTTGCTTGGCGACGGAAGCGTCCTTCCAGCCGAAGATCTTGACCCACTTGCCGGGCTCCAGATCCTTGTAGTGCTCGAAAAAGTGCTCGATCTGCTTCAGCGTGATTTCCGGCAGGTCGGTGTATTCATGCACCTTGTCGTAGCGCTGGGTCAGGTGACCCGACGGAACGGCGATGATCTTTTCGTCCTTGCCGGAGTTGTCTTCCATCATCATCACGCCGATCGGGCGGACGTTGATGACGCAGCCCGGAACCAGCGGACGGGTGTTGCAGATGAGAACGTCGATCGGGTCGCCGTCATCCGAGAGCGTGTGCGGCACGAAGCCGTAGTTCCCCGGATAATGCATCGGCGTGTAGAGGAAGCGGTCGACGACCAGCGTGCCGGCTTCCTTGTCCATCTCGTACTTGATCGGATGGCCGCCGACAGGAACTTCAACGATCACGTTGACATCTTCTGGTGGATTCTTTCCGATGGAAATCGCGTCGATGCGCATGGATCTACTCCAGGGTCGGTTTGAGAAGTTTGCCCGTCGGATAAAGGGAAACATGCCGCGATGCAACATAACTTTCGTTTCTAGTGCAGATTCAACCGGTCGTTTCGCGCCTGCCGAACGACTTCTATAGGTCTCCAGATCGCGTCCGAGGGAGTTCACGATGAACGGAAGGGTTGTATCGCTGTCGCTGGTTCTCATGACTGCGGGACCAGCAGTCGCCAACGAGAGCGTCTACATCGACATCGGCCGCGACAAGTGCAAGACGATCGCGGAGGAGGAAGGCATGTATTCGCTGATGACCTGCCCCGGTCATGGCGACTACCCTGTCCGGTTCAAGGAAGTCGACATCCGCCAGAGCGTCTCGTTCGGCCACATCAACCAGCGCTATGCCGATGACGCGTTCGAGAGCTTCATTCCGTTCAACCATGCCGGCGCGACGGTCGAGTGGCGCATCGACAAGGATGACAGGCCCGTCGCGACGATCCTGCGCTGGTTTATCGAGAACACCGACGCTTCGGGCGCGTCGGTCCCGGCCCTTCAGGGGCAGGTACTCGTGGTCTCCAGGGTTGCGCAGAAGGCCGATGGCAAGGGCTGCGTTGCCGGTTATGTCGATGCGCTGGCCAATCCGGATCCGAACGCGCTTGCCCGCAAGGTCGCAGACGAGGTGGCACCGACCTTCCGCTGCGGCGTCGACAAGCCCGGCTATCACGGCGTGCGGGGCGACAAGGCCGCCGAACCCAACAACGAGCTGCCCGAATAAGTCTCTGGTTTCAGTGATTTGCCGAAAGCGTGCCGGCGTTCAGTTCCAGACGAAGCCGACCTTCTTCAGGTGCTTGTCGCCGAAATCTTCCATGCCTTCGGCAATATCCGTGCCACCGGCGCCCTGGAAAAACTGGTAGGCATGCTCGCTGTCCTCGAGGCACCAGACGACAAGGCCACGGCAGCCGAGCGAGCGCAGCAGGCTCTTCGCCTCGCCGAAAAGGACGCGTCCGAGACCGATGCCTTGATATTCGGGCCTCAGATAGATCTCGTAGATTTCGCCTTCCTGCGGCAGCGCCTTGGCACGGCTGAGACCGAGTGTTGCATAGCCGGCGATGGTTCCGGCCACGTCGACGACGAGCAGCGTCGCAGGGCCGCGGGTCGCCTTGCGCCACCAGGTCTCGTCGCGGCGGTTGACCATCTGGACGAGCGGACGGTGGGGGATGAGACCGCCATAGGCCTGCAGCCACGAAACGCGGTGCACATCGGCGATTGCCGACGCTTCCTGCGGCTCTCCCGGCCGAATCTCTATCGAAACAGTCTTCATGACTCGCGACTCTAAACACACACAAGGCGAACAGGAATCCCGCCCGGTTGCCGCCCGGCGTTAACCCACAGGCAACTTTAACGGCACCCGATGGAAGGTTAACGCCTTTTTAACTTTATCCGCAAGTCGCCCATCGGTGGCACACACAGCAAAAAACCCCGGATCGCTCCGGGGTTTTTTAGAAAGCTATTCTGATCGCTGAGAGCTATCAGGCGGCGCCGGCGGTGCGGGCCTTCTCGAAACGCTTGCGGTCGTTCGGGTCGAGGTGCAGCTTGCGCAGGCGGATCGACTTCGGCGTGACTTCGACGAGTTCGTCGTCCTGGATCCAGGAGAGCGCGCGCTCGAGCGTCATGCGGATCGGCGGCGTCAGGCGAACGGCTTCGTCCTTGCCGGCGGCGCGCATGTTGGTGAGCTTCTTGCCCTTGAGAACGTTCACTTCGAGATCGTTGTCGCGGGTGTGGATGCCGATGATCATGCCGGCATAGACCTTCTCGCCGGCGTCGATGATCATCGGGCCGCGGTCTTCCAGGTTGAACATCGCGTAAGCAACCGATTCACCGGAATCGTTCGACAGGAGTACGCCGTTGACGCGACCACCGATCTCGCCCTTGTAGGGCTGGTAGGCGTGGAACAGGCGGTTCATGATCGCCGTGCCGCGGGTGTCGGTCAGAAGTTCCGACTGGTAGCCGATGAGGCCGCGGGTCGGAGCGAAGAACACGAGGCGAACGCGGTTGCCGCCCGACGGACGCAGCTCGACCATTTCGGCCTTGCGCTCGGACATCTTCTGGACGACGACGCCGGAATGCTCTTCGTCAACGTCGATGACGACTTCTTCGATCGGCTCGAGCAGCTGGCCGCTGTCGTCCTTGTGCATGACGACGCGCGGACGCGAGACGGCAAGCTCGAAGCCTTCGCGGCGCATGGTTTCAATGAGAACCGCAAGCTGCAGTTCGCCGCGGCCCGACACGAAGAACGAATCCTTTTCGGAGGATTCCTCGATCTTCAGCGCAACGTTGCCTTCGGCTTCCTTGAACAGGCGGTCGCGGATGACGCGGCTCGTGACCTTGTCGCCTTCGGTACCGGCGAGCGGCGAGTCGTTGACGATGAAGGACATGGTAACGGTCGGCGGGTCGATCGGCTGTGCGGTCAGCGCTTCGGCAACCGACGGGTCGCAGAAGGTGTCGGCAACGGTACCCTTGGTGAGACCGGCGATCGCGACGATGTCGCCCGCATGCGCTTCTTCGATCGGCTGGCGTTCGATGCCGCGGAAGGCGAGGATCTTCGAGATGCGGCCGTTTTCGAGCAGCTTGCCGTCCTGGCCGAGAACCTTGACGGCCTGGTTCGGCTTCAGCGAACCCGAATGGACGCGGCCGGTGATGATGCGGCCGAGGAAGGGGTTGGCTTCAAGGATCGTGCCGATCATGCGGAACGGGCCTTCTGCAACCGTCGGCTCCGGAACGTGCTTGAGCACGAGATCGAGCAGCGGCGCCATGCCCTGGTCCTTCGGGCCTTCCGGGTTGACGTTCATCCAGCCGTCACGGCCCGAACCGTAGAGGATCGGGAAGTCGAGCTGCTCGTCAGAAGCGTCGAGGTTGGCGAAAAGGTCGAAGACTTCGTTGATGACTTCTTCGTGGCGACCGTCCGGACGGTCGATCTTGTTGATCGCGACGATCGGCTTCAGGCCGACCTTCAGCGCCTTGCCGACGACGAACTTCGTCTGCGGCATCGGGCCTTCGGACGCGTCGACGAGAACGATGGCGCCGTCCACCATCGACAGGATGCGCTCGACTTCACCGCCGAAGTCGGCGTGGCCGGGAGTGTCGACGATGTTGATGCGGGTTCCCTTCCACTCGACCGAGGTCGCCTTGGCGAGAATGGTGATGCCGCGCTCTTTTTCGATGTCGTTGGAGTCCATGACGCGTTCGGCAACGCGCTGGTTTTCGCGGAACGAGCCCGACTGCTTCAGGAGCTCGTCAACAAGGGTCGTTTTCCCATGGTCGACGTGCGCGATAATCGCGATGTTACGAATGCTCATTTTTCGTCTCGGAAGGTTTAGGGCAAGCCCCGATAGGCCACGCCGCTTTTTCAATGGTCGCGCTCATACAGGTTTTTTTGCGATTGCGAAAGGGGGGCACGTCGAAGAGGCCGGCACGGAAAGGCCGACAGGCCATGGCTTTGCCAGCGGCATACGCCCCCCGGGCATCGTTTGCGCAGAGACCTGCCGTGACCGAATTGCTCATGCGACCGCCGCCGGATCAAGCGTCACGCGCCAGAGTTCCTGGTCCTGGCGGTCCATCAGCCTGACCGTCATCTGCTTCGTCTGGCCGTTGATGTCGACGATGCCGAAGAACTGCAGACCCGCCGACGGCGGCAGGTTCGTATCGATGCCGCCGCCGGACGCCTTGATGAAGCGGACGTCCGGCCCGAAGGTCATGTCGAGCTCCTTCGGGCCGTAGGTGCCGGAATGGAGCGGCCCGGAAACGAACTCCCAGAAGGGCGTGAACTCCTTGAAGGCGGCGCGCGACGGGTCGTAGTGGTGGGCGGCCGTGTAGTGCACGTCGGCCGTCAGCCAGACGAGGTTTTCAATGGCATTGTCGCGAATGAAACGCAGGAGATCGGCGAACTCCAGCTCGCGGCCTTGAGGCGCCCCGTTGTCGCCATTGGCGATCGCATCCGAGCCGCGCCGGTTGGTGTAGTCGTCCCAGACGACAAGGCCGATCGGCATGTCGCAGGCGATCACCTTCCACACCGCGCGCGAGGCGGCAAGCTCGCGCTTCAGCCAATCGGCCTGCCGCCAGCCGAAGAGCGCGCCGCCACCCTCGTCCTGATTGGCGCCGCGATAGGAGCGCAGGTCGACGAAGAAGACATCGAGCAGCGGCCCGTAGCCGACCTTGCGAAAGATGCGGCCTGGCTGCGTCGCCGGCGTGCGGATCGGGGTCATCTCGTTGAACGCCCGCGCCGCCCGCGCTGCATAGACCGCGACGTCCTTTTCCGGGTAGCGCGCATCGTCGCGAAGATCGGTCGAGGCCGACCAATTGTTCAGCACCTCGTGGTCGTCCCATTGGTAAAAGGTCGGGCAGACGGCGTTCAGCTGCCGCACGTGGTCGTCGAGCAGATTGTATTTCCACTGGCCGCGATATTCTTCCAGCGTGCGCGCAACGTCGCGCTTTTCATGCGTCACCACCCGGTTCTTCCAGATACCGCCGCCACGAAGCTCAATCTCGTCGGGGATCGGGTTGTCGGCATAGATCGTGTCGCCGGAATGAATGAAGAAGTCCGGCTCGTGCTGCCGCATCGTCGAATAGGTCTTCATCCCGACATCATCGATGCCCCAGCCCTGCCCGGCGGTATCGCCCGACCAGACGAAGCGAACGGACCGTTTGCGCAAGGGCGCGGTCCGAAACCGGCCGATGACGGGCTCGGAGACGCGGTTGACATCGTAGAGATCCGTCGCCGTGAACCAGTAGAAGATGTCCTGGTCCGGAAGCAGACCGTCGAGCGAGCACTTGACCGCGCAATCCGTCTGCGGCGTCGCCGTCAGCTCTGCTAGGCGGAACGGGTTGGAGAAGCTCTCGGTCGTCGAGTATTCGACCGACACGCGCGACGGCCGGTCGACCCGGGTCCAGACCATGCCCGACGACGTATCGACATCGCCGGATTGTACGCCGTGAACGAACTCCGGTCGGCCATAGCCCCGTGCATAAAAGGGTGTCGCAAGTCCGGATGAGGCGGCGAAGCCCGCGGCACCGGCGGAAAAGAGAAAAGAACGCCGCGAAAGCGTCTTGAGAATATCGGCCAAACGGACCTCCGAATCGGCAGCGCGACCGCGCGTGCCGGACCTTTGGTCATCTGGGTGTCAGCGGCGTAACAGGGCCATGAAACTATTTGAACGGTTTGGCGACAGTTCGGTGAAGGTGGCGGCGACCGCGAGCTTTACGGTAAGCCACCCCGCCGGCTCACCCTCCGCCTTGACGGCATGCAGACGGGGAGACTAAGGGTTGCGACGACGGTTCCCCGAAGGATGACTCCGACGGGGATTAATAGGGAACACGGTACGGACGACCCAAAAGGGACCAAGACCGTGGCTGCCCCCGCAACTGTATGCGGAATGCCTGACACCCCTCGTGGCGCCCCGATGCGCCATGCCACTGTGACAACGCCACAGGCGTTCGCGGGAAGGCAGGTGGAAGGCGCTTGATCCGTAAGCCAGGAGACCTGCCGTCAAGCAGAAGATCCAGCGTCACGGGCGGGGTTGCCCGGAACAGGGAGTTGTCCATGATCCGCATATCCGGGGGCTTTGCGCCCTCTATTTTCGTCCTTCTCGACGCCTGCGATCGATTGTCTCCCGACTGTCGCCGTTTCGGCTGACCCTTCGCACGCTCACGAGAAGAGAGAATTCCGTTGAAAGCCCTTTTGAATGCCGTCGGGCGCCATTGCCCATCCCTTGCCGTTTCCGTGTCCCTGCTTCTGACCGTCGCTCCCTCGACCGCCACGGCGGCCGCGACGAGCTACCCCCTGACCTTAAAGAATTGCGGCCAGGAGGTTACCTTTAAGGCGGCGCCGACGCGCACCGCCTCGATCGGTCAGAGCACCACGGAAATTCTCTATCTCCTCGGCCTTGCGGAGAAGGTCGTCGGCACCGCCGTGTGGATCGGTCCGGTCATCGACGGCTACAAGGAAGCCAACGACAAGGTGCCGCGGCTTGCCGACAACGATCCGAGCTTCGAAAGCGTCGTTGCCACCAGGCCGGATCTGGTGACCGCGCAGTTTCAATGGCATGTCGGGCCGGAAGGCATCGTCGCGACACCGAAGCAGTTCGCCGAACTGTCGATCCCGGTCTATGTCTCGCCCGCCGATTGCGCCGCCAAGGACAATTCCGCCGGCGGTGATGGCGTGCGCCACAAATCCTTTTCGATGGACCTGATCTACCAGGAGATATCGGAGCTCGCCGAGATCTTCGACGTGCAGGATCGTGGACAGGCGCTGATCGCCAAGCTGAAGGCGCGCGAAGAGGCCGCCCGCGGCAAGATCGCCAATGCCGACGGCAAGCTGTCGGCGGTTTTCTGGTTCTCCAGCGCCGAGATGGACATCGACCCCTATGTCGCCGGCACCAACGGCGCGCCCGGCTATATCCTGTCGGCGCTCGGCATCAGGAATGTCGTGTCCACCGAAGAGGAATGGCCGACCATCGGCTGGGAAACGATTGCCAAGGCCGATCCGAAGATCGTGGTGATCGGCAAGATGGATCGCCGGCGCTTCCCGGCTGACGACTGGGAGCTGAAGATGAAGTTCCTCAAGTCCGACCCGGTCACCAGCCTGATGCCCGCCGTCAAGGCCGACCATATCGTTGTCATGGACGCCCAGGCGATGAACCCGACGATCCGCACGATCGAGGGTATCGAAGTGCTGGCCGACGCAGTCGAAAAAGCCGGCCTGGCGAAGTGAGGTCGACACCTCTTTCAGTCAACCGTACGGGCGCCGTTTCGACGGCGCTCCTCCTCCTGCTGCTGGCGCTGGCCCTTGGTGCCGCCATCGGCGAAACCGCCATTCCGCTCGACGTCGTCGGCAAGACCGTCGCCAACCGCCTGTGGGGCGCCGGATACCCGCTCGATGCGATCGACGAGGGCATCGTCTGGAACTATCGTCTCAGCCGCGCGGTCGTCGCCGCCTGCTGCGGCGCCGCTCTTTCGCTTTGCGGGGTGATGCTGCAGGCGCTGCTCAGAAACGCGCTTGCCGATCCCTATATCCTCGGCATTTCCGCCGGCGCATCGACCGGCGCAGTCGCCGTCGCCATCCTCGGCATCGGCGCGGGCATGCTGACGCTCTCGCTCGGCGCCTTCTTCGGCGCGGTTTTCGCCTTCGCGCTCGTCTCGCTGCTGGCGCTCAGAGCCGGCCGCGGCACCGGCGCCATCATTCTCGCCGGCGTCGCCGGCTCCCAGCTCTTCAACGCGCTCACCTCCTTCATCGTCACCAAATCGGCCAATGCCGAGCAGGCCCGCGGCATCATGTTCTGGCTGCTCGGCAATCTCTCGGGCGTGCGCTGGCCGGATGTGGCGCTGGCGCTGCCGGTTGCGCTTGGCGGCCTGCTCGTCTGCCTCTGGCACGCCCGCGCGCTCGACGCCTTCACCTTCGGGCGGGAATCGGCCGCTTCGCTCGGCATCCCGGTCAAGCGGGTCTACGTCATCCTGATTTCGGCAACAGCGCTGATGACGGCTGTGATGGTCAGCATCGTCGGCTCGATCGGCTTCGTCGGCCTGGTCATCCCGCATGCGGCACGCTTCCTCGTCGGCGTGCGCCACAGCCTCCTCTTGCCGGCATCTGCCCTGACCGGTGCCATCTTCATGATCGCGGCCGATATCCTGTCGCGCATCATCATTCCCGGTCAGGTGCTGCCGATTGGGGTGATCACCGCACTCGTCGGCGCCCCCGCCTTCGCGCTGATCCTCAGCCGCGGAAGGGCTGCGTCATGAGCCTCAAGGCCGAGACCGTCTCCTGGTCGGCCGGCGGCCGCGTGATCATCGATGCCGTCGATCTCGAGATCGTGCCCGGAGAATTTCTGGGCATCATCGGCCCGAACGGATCCGGCAAGACCAGCCTGATCTCGCTGCTCGCCGGCATCCGTCCGCCACAATCCGGAACCGTCAGCCTCGAAGGGCGCCTTCTCTCAAAAACGACGCGGCGCGACATCGCGCAGCGCATCGCACTTGTCGAACAGCAGGCGGAAACCAGCGAACGCATCACCGCCCGCCAGGCGGTCGAGCTCGGGCGCACCCCGCATCTCGGCGCACTGTCGCCCTGGTCGGAGCGTGACACCGATATCGTCGACCGGGCGCTCGACCATGTGGGCATGAGCGATTTTTCCGGGCGCCAGTGGCACACGCTGTCCGGCGGCGAGCGCCAGCGGCTGCACATCGCCCGGGCGCTGGCGCAGCAGCCGCAGATCCTGCTCCTCGACGAACCGACCAACCATCTCGACATCCACCACCAGATCGGCCTGCTCGAACTCGTGCGCGGGCAGACGCTGACGGTCGTCGCCGCGCTGCACGATCTCAACCACGCCGCCCTGTTCTGCGACCGCATCGCGGTCATGGATCGTGGCCGCATCGTCGCGCTCGGTACCCCGATGGAGATCCTGACAGAGGACCGCATTCTGGCGGTCTTCGGGGTCGCAGCGACAGTCGAGCGCGACGAGGACGGCTCGTGCTTCGTGCGCTATCGGCGCCCGCGGCCAAAACCGCATCTGATTTCCCACACGACAAAGAGACATGACCATGCGCGCTAGGATCGCCGTCGCCCTCGTCGCCCTCGGGCTCGCAGCCGCCCCCGCCCTTGCCGAGACCGTCGAGGTCAGGATGCTCAATCGCGGCGAAAACGGATCGATGGTGTTCGAGCCCGACTATGTCGAGCTGAAGCCCGGCGACAGCGTCAAGTTCCTGGTCGGACACAAGAGCCACAACGCCGCCTCGATCGATGGCATGGTTCCCGACGGCTATGCCGGCTTCAAGGGCCTGATCAACGAGGAAATCGAAGTCACGTTCGACACGCCGGGCTTCTACGGCATCAAGTGCTCGCCGCATTTCGCCATGGGCATGGTCATGCTGATCAAGGTCGGCGAGGCCGAACTGACCGAGGCCTTCCGCAGGAGCGACGTTCCCGGCCGCGCGCGCGGCCGCTTCGACGCGATCTTCGCCCGCGTCGATCAGGGAAAAGCGTCGCAATGAATGGTCCGGCAGACTGGGCGCGGTCGCACAGGCGGGCAAACTTCGACCTGAAGGACGAAATCCGCGACTACTGGTCGAAGCGCTCCGAAACCTTCGACCTCGCCTTCGGCCACCGCATCCCGCCCGGACCGGAATTCGACGCCTGGCAAAAGCCGGTGCGCGACTTTCTCGGCGCTGCGCCCTTGCGGGTGCTTGAGCTCGCCTGCGGCACCGGCGAAGTCACGCGTATCATCCACGAGCTCGGCCACGAGGTCACCGCCCTCGACTTTTCCGAAGCAATGCTTGCGGTGGCTGCGAAAAAACACGCGGGAAAACCGCAGTTGCGCTTCCTGCTTGCCGACGCCGAAAACACCATGGAGCCGGACGAGAGTTATGACGCCATCGTCTGCCGTCATCTGGTCTGGACCCTGACGGAGCCGCAAGCGGCGCTCGGCGACTGGTTCCGCTTGCTGAAACCCGGCGGACGGCTGCTTGTCTTTGACGGCGACTGGGCGAGACCGACGGCTGTCGGTCGTCTCGCATCCCTTGCGATCCGCGGGATCGACCGGCTGGTCGGGCCCGACAATCACTATGACGGCGCCCTTGGCGACCGCCATGCCGCAATCATGCGACACCTTCCCTTCGGCGCCGGGCTGACGGTCGAAACCTTGCTGCCAATGCTTGAGGCGCCGGCTTTGCAACCGTCGAGCACACATCCCATCGCCCGATCGCGGCCGCCCAGCGCAGGAACGCGAACCTGCGCAACCGGCTGCGCACCCTCGTCTATCGCCGCTTCATTCTGTGCGCCCGCAAGCCCGCTTGAGCATTGTGCCAGCGTGCTGCCTTTCGATCGCGCCGCCCTGACCGGATGGCGTTTGCCGAAAGCCCTGCTATGAAGATGGTGCGCACCGCGGTGACAACGCTCGCCACGCGCGACGTAGCAAACGTATCAGCATGCCGCGCGCGGCATCAGACAATGGCAGGTTCCTCAACGTGTCCAACGCCAGCACGCCCGCACGCGATCGCCTCGAACAGATTCTGAGCCGCCTTGACGCCCGCGGGGGCGAGGACAGGGCCTATGTCAGGCTCTATGCCGAAAACGCCCGCGCCGAGGCGGATGCAGCTGATGAGCGCGGGCGCGCGGGCAACAGCCTCGGGCCGCTCGACGGCAAGATCGTCTCGATCAAGGATCTGGTCGATGTTGCCGGCGAGCCGACTTTGGCAGGCTCGGTCATCCGGCGCTCGGCACCCCCGGCCATGGCCGATGCGCCGGTGCTCGCGCGCTTGCGCGCCGCCGGCGCCGTGATCATCGGCAAGACGCATATGACCGAATTCGCCTTCACCGCGGTCGGGCTCAACCCGCACGATCCGGTGCCCGGCAATGCCACCGACAAGAGCCTGATCCCCGGCGGCTCGTCGTCAGGCGCCGGCGTCTCGGTCGCGGAAGGCACATGCGACATCGCCATCGGTTCTGATACCGGCGGCTCCATCCGCATCCCCGCCGCACTCAACGGTGTCGTCGGCTTCAAGCCGACGGCAAGCCGCATTCCGCTTGATGGCACGTTTCCGCTTTCCCCCAGTCTCGATTCGATCGGGCCGCTCGCCCGGACCGTCGCCGATTGCGCCGCCGCTGACGCCGTGATGGCCGGCACGCAGCCGGACGTACTCGCTGCACGACCTCTCACCGGCCTTCGGGTTGGCGTGCCCTTGGGCTTGCTCCTTGAGGAGCTCTCGCCCGAAATCGCGGCCGCCTTTTCCGCAAGCCTCGACCGGCTCTCCCGCGCCGGCGCCCAGATTGTCGACTGCGCGATCGACGACCTGATCGGGCGTCTGAGACAGGCGACACGGATTGGCTCGATTGCCGGGCTGGAAGCCAGTCGCATCCATGCCGCCTGGCTGCCCGATGACGCGGCGCCGGTCGATGAAAGGGTTACGGCACCGCTGCGCCGCCGCCTGGCGGTTTCCGATGAGGCCATCGCGGACCTTCTTCAAACCCGGCGCACGCTTGTCGCGGAGATGGATGAACGGCTTTCGCGCTGCGACCTAATCGCCTTGCCGACAACGCCGATTGCCGCCGTGCCAATCACCAGTGTCGAAACGGATGAGGCGGAATACGACCGGGTCGAGGGCCTGCTGTTGCGCAACTGCCAGGTGGCCAACCAGTTCGATCTCACGGCCATTTCCCTGCCGGTGCCCGGACTGGCGCGTCCGGCCGGTCTGATGCTGATGGGGCGCAATGGAACCGATGAAGGCGTGCTGGCAACGGCTCTCTCGGTGGAGACGCTTCTCCGCGATTGTTGAAAACGGCAATCGACCCGGAAAGGCCGCGCGCACCGCCGGGGCAAGACGGTGAGTTCGGCAGGTGGCGCTCAATCGCATCCACGCGCACGAGACCAGGTGACGCCGCTCTGCGACGGGCGAACAATCCGGCGTGGTTGCGGTGAGACTATCGCTGGCGCTTGAGCAGCCGGATCACCAGCCATAGAGGAACGCCGATGACCACCAGGGTTATCAACCAAAGCCAGATCGAGAATGTCATGGCGCCTGTGCTCCCCGACGCGCAGCGAGCGTTCCTGCAGGCGGCATCGAGGTCAGGACGCTACGCTGCCGCCCGGCTGGATCGCGACCATCGATAGATTGCCGGGCGCAATATCCCGGGACTGTCGCACGCGGGGCAATGTCAGTGCATCGTCTCGCCGTAGATCTCGTCGCTGAGGATCCGGAACGCATCTTCGAGCGCGGCAACCAGAGCGTCCGTGAGTTCGTCGCCGTCGTTGCTGGCGAGATAGAGGGCGACCATCGAATCCGACGGATCGCGATACTGTTCGATATCGTTTGACATATCATTGTCCTTCATTCGCCGTGTCACATCCCGGCTGTTGATGTGACGATAGACGGAGGGACTTGCGCAAAGCTGGCGCAAACCAGCGCATCACCTTTGCTGGAGCCCTTGATAATCGCGAACATGCGGCAGAGCAACGGGCGTTCGCCTTTCCCCCGGGCTTGCAGTTCGTGCAATTCCCACTGTAAGCGCCAGCCATGCGCGCATCGCCACGGACATTTGCGCGACAGGGCATTTTCGATTCTGAGAATTATGCGATAGAGCACGCCAAACGATTGTTGGAAGCGAGCATGCCGAAGAAACCGAAGCGCGACGACGCCGATTATCTCCAGCGGCTGAAGTTCGACTTTCCCGAAGTCCACGCAGATCTGCTCGCGGGCCGGATCCCCTCCTTGCGCAAGGCGCTCGTCGTTGCCGGACTGAGGGCCGAGCGCACGCGCCTCGACAAGCTGAAGAACTCCTGGGTGAAGGCGAGCGCGGCCGAGCGTCAGGCTTTTCTTGTGTGGCTGGGCGCGCAGGAAGGTGGCGAGGCGAGCACTATTCCGCCCGATCGGCCGCCTCCGCAGCGCGCAGCCGCGGGGATAGCCAGTGGCCGCTACCTGCTGGCCGAAACGGTCGCCGAAATCAGGGCCATCATGAACCGGCGCCGCATGCGGCCAAACGCGATCATGGCGGAGATGGGCTTTGCCGCCGACGACATGTCCCTCACCCGTGCGCTGGCCAAGGGCGCCAGCCTGCGACTGTCGGTGATCGCCGCGTTGGAGATCTGGCTTCGCGACAACAGAGCGCAATAGTGGCAGGAAGCCCCGGCGCGCGCCGGGCCGCGCATTCCGCAAGTTGCCAGGAACTGGCCAAATACATCCTCAAGTGCTAATGTTCGCGCGCCTACAGCGCCGCGCCCCTTGACCGGACGCGCAAAGGACGCTGCAGCACTTTGAATTGGTGCATGTCGCGCAAAAGTGCGCAGCGGTATTGCGCTGGCGACATGCGATACATCCATGACGTGAAGCGCTCGGAGCCTATCTGAAAGATCGCGACGCGCTTCAGGTTCCAGACGAACCGGCCTCGCAGCCGACAATCAGACAAACGCGAATTGCTTGCAGCCAATTGCCGCGCCGTCGGTCGACCGCTCCACGAGCGTCGTCATTGTCCGACGACATCAACGTGGAGGAAAAGCCAATGGCCAGCAATCTTGTTTCCACTATCGCGCAGATGCTTACCCCTGACATGATCGCACGCATCGCCTCGGCGCTCGGGCTCGACAGCACCAAAGTGCAGAGCGCGATCGCAACGGCCATACCTGCGGTGCTCGCGGGCCTGACCGGCGTCGCCGCGCAGCCGGGCGGCGCCCAGAAGATCGCTGATACCGCCAGGCAACAGGGCGGAGCGCTCGACAGTCTCCTGGGCATGCTGGCAGGCGGTGACCAGGCGTCGCTTGCACAGAGCGGATCACAGATCATCTCTTCGCTGTTTGGAGCCAAGGACGGCAGCGCGCTGACCAGCGCGATTGCCGGCGTCTCCGGCATCGACTCTCGGGCCAGCGGATCACTGCTTGCAACGCTGGCACCGCTGGTCATGGGCGGCCTTGCCCGGCAGGGCGGCGCCGACCTCAGCGCCAATGGCATTGCCGGCCTGCTCGCGAGCCAGAAGGACAATATCGCCGCAGCCTTGCCCCCCGCCGCCAGAGATCTGCTCGGCGGCACGGGCCTGCTCGGCGCACTCGGCGGCTCGGCCCAGTCGGCCGCGGCATCGGCGAGCCAGGCCGCCAGGAGCGCTGCGTCAGCCGCCGCCTCTGCCGGCAGTGCCGGCCAACGGGCGGCAGCGCAGGCCGCGCCTTCCGGATCGCGCAGCTGGCTCTACTGGGTAATTGCCGTCCTCGCACTCGCAGCCGTGCTGTTTTACCTGTTCGGCAAGCCGGGCGACGAGGTTGCGCCCGAGGCCGCAACGACGGGAGCGAACCTGACGGTCGGCGGCGTTGACGTCGGCCAGCAGGTCAAGGACAGCCTGACGAGCCTGCAAACGACGCTGACCGGCATCACCGACGCGGCCTCCGCCACCGCCGCCCTGCCGAAGCTGGAGGAGGCTTCAAGCGGGCTCGACAAGGTCAGCGCCTCAATCGGCCAAATGTCGGCGGAGCAAAAGGCGGCCCTTGCGGCTTTGGTGAGCCCGATGATGTCGACGCTGAACGGCCTGTTCGACAAGGTGCTCGCGATCCCCGGCGTCTCGGAGATCGCCAAACCTGCGATCGACGCCCTGAAGGCCAAGCTCGCAGCCCTTTCGGCCTGACGGAAAGGCTGACGGAAAGGCCGCCGGCCTGAGCCCAGCATCCGGGCCGGCGGCCATTGCCATCGAAGAATGAGACGAAGGAGGATCAGCCGTGGCTGACAAGACGACATTCACTCCCGACGAATGGACGCTGCTCCTGGAGAGCGTGATGATGGCCGGCATCGCCGTGACTGCGGCCGAGCCGAGCGGGCTCTGGGGCATGATGAAGGAGGGCATCGCCAGCAGCAGCGGACTTCTGCAGGCAAAGTCGGATGCGACGGCAACTCCGCTCGTCAAGGCGCTGGTTGCCGATTTCGAAACGTCGGAGGGGCGGACGGCTGCCCGTGACGGGCTGCAGGCAAAGCTCAAGGGATCAAAGCCCGAGGACATGAAGCTGAGATGCATCGAAACGCTCAGGCAGGCCCGAACCACCGTCGAGGGCAAGGCTCCGGGCGACGCCGGCGCCTTCGCAGCCTGGCTGTACCAGATCAGCCAGAAGGTCGCCGAAGCCGCGAAGGAAGGCGGCTTTCTGGGATTTGGCGGCGTTGCTGTCAGCGAAGCGGAGAAGGCGACACTGTCGGAAATATCCGCGGCGCTGAAAGTCGCCTAGCACAGCTGCGTTTCGTCGCGGAAACAAGAGTCTGCCGTCGGTCGACCGCCAGCGCCCTTACCGGTTGGTAAGGGTGCGGATGACTGTTGTTCTGCAAACACCAATCGATGGCAGCAATGCCACGACATCGTGGTCGGATGGAGCCAGGTCATCTGCTGACGGCGCGCCACCCGCAATCGCCATATCGGGACGGCTCATGGCGCGCGCCGGACGACCACCGCGATGTTCGGCCGCAACGACGACGATCGATCGCCCCGACAGGAACGCTTCGATCCGTCGGGCCAAGGGCAGCGTTTCACAATGCCGACGCGATCAGATGCCGCAAATCTCTGAACTGACGACGATTTCGCCGATAGGAGCGCTGTCTTGCGTCGAATAGACGCCGCGTACATTGAGACCAAAGTCCATCATCTTCTTGAACTGATCTGTCTGGCACCACATGCCCTTCATATACGCCTTCCAGCCATCATCCGGAGGCGCGCTTGCGACCGTGTAGAAATAGGTAAAGGTGCCGGCCTCATAGTCCGCGCCGGTCAGCGTAGTCGTTTCATCGACCTTCGCTGGTCCCTTGATGGCCCGCGCCGCTTCCTCCATCGCCTTGTCGAATTGCAGGCGCCATTCGTTGCACAGCGCCGGGTTGACCTTCAACTCGCCAAGCTGTTGCCCTTCCTGAGAAAGGTATTTCCCTTCAACCGTCGCACCGACATCCGTCATGAACGTGATGTCCGGCGACTTGCACCACCGGCTCATCATGACGTGCCGCCAATTGGTCGACAAAACCGCATCCTTGTACGAAATCTCGTAGACGTAGCGGAAAGTCTCCTTGTCGACTTCGACTGCCTTCAGCGTCGTTATCCCGTCGACTTTCGCCGGGACGGGGATTGCGTTCGCCGATTCCCGCAGGAATGCCTCCAGGCCGAAGCTTCCGATGTCATAGAGAGCCAGCTTTTTCTGCAGCAACGCATCGTCCTGCGCAGCCTCGCTTGCAAGATCGACCTGGCCTTCGACCCATCGGCTCAAGCTTCTCCCGGCCACCATCATGGCCAGACCCACGGCGACGAGGACGATGCTTCTTGCGATCTGCAAGGTGCCGGACGTCCGCCGCTCCTGTGGAGGAGCAAACATCAGGACGAGGTTGGCGAGCGGGATGAAGGCCAGGAACCACCTGTTCCTTGTGCCAAAGGCATCCCGCGAGCGTGCTGCCGCACAGATGCCCATGAAAATGCCGATCGGGACAAGAGACCCGATGATGAGGGCAACGACGACCGTGAGGTAATCATTCCTGATGGAGTCGTAAAAGCGCAAAACAAAGAGCGAGGTCATTCCGATCAGCAGGAAGGAGAGCCCTGTCGTCAGGAAGTACGTCGCCCTGCCGAGCTTGAACGCATGCTTGGAAAAGGCCAGGCCTGCTGCGGCCGAGACCAACAGCACCACCCACGACAACGCCAGGGTGCCGAACTCTCCCATTTTCAGAATTTGATAGGCCCAAGCATCCATGAAATCGCTCCCCCGCAGATCGTGAAATGCACTACCATGACGTGAACAAAAAAGGAACCAAAAATCAACTTGAAATGTCTGGCGGCGGCGTCTGCAACCAACGCCGTGAGAAATGTGCGAGGCAACGGACTGATATTGCGCTGTTGGCGCGTGCGGACACCCACCCCGAGCTTGGGCCCTCACGCGATCTGGACCGGTCATGCGATCACGACGTCGACCGACCGACACCGCCCGCGAAGGCCGAAGGTGAAACAGATGTCGAGGCTGCTGGCGAATTGCTTGCTGGAAGCGGAAGCCGGGTTTGATGGGATCGCACGCCCAAACAAGAACCCCCGAATCGTCAACGAGGCGCCCCACGTCGGACTGCTTCGCATATCATGTGGGCTGGGAAGATTATGGCGGAGAGGGTGGGATTCGAACCCACGGTACGGTTGCCCGTACGCCGCATTTCGAGTGCGGTGCTTTCGACCACTCAGCCACCTCTCCGCTTTGCTGGTCGGCGCTTGTCTAGCGCGGTCGGGTTCATAGCGGCAGATTCGGGTGCTGGCAAGTGCCTGTTTGAAGAATATGTGGCGACCCTGTGGGTTTCGCCTTGACACACATGCGCAAATCCTTGTAATCCGCCCAATGAAGTGGTGTGGCCTGGCTTCACCGCATCGGGTGTGATTTGCGCCCATTCACCGGTGGATATCCTTTTGGAGGTCCACTCAACTGTCGACTGACAAAAAGACGGCCTTGCCCTTTGGGTAGAGAGCCGGATCGAACATGAAAGGATAAAAAATGTTCGCAGTCATCAAGACCGGCGGTAAGCAGTACCGCGTGGCCGCCAACGACGTCCTCACCATCGAAAAGCTGGAAGGCGTTGCAGGCGACAAGATCGAATTCACCGAGATCCTGATGGTCGGCGTTGGCGCCGATGCAACCATCGGTGCTCCGTTCGTTGAAGGCGCCGTAGTCAGCGCTGAAGTTGTGGACCAGGGCCGCGCCAAGAAGGTTATCGCCTTCAAGAAGCGTCGCCGCCAGAACTCCAAGCGCTCGCGCGGTCACCGCCAGCACCAGACGACTGTCCGTATTCTGGACATCGCTGCCGCCGGTGGCAAGGCAAAGAAGGCTTCGAAGAAGTCTGAAGCTGCCGCTGAAGCCGCTGCAAACTGAGTTCAGGGATCTAAGGTTTAAAGGAGAACACCAATGGCACACAAAAAAGCTGGCGGTTCGTCGCGTAACGGTCGCGATTCTCAGTCCAAGCGCCTTGGCGTGAAGAAGTTCGGCGGCGAAAACGTCGTTGCGGGCAACATCATCGTGCGCCAGCGCGGCACGAAGTGGCATCCGGGCGCCAACGTCGGCCTCGGCAAGGACCACACGATTTTTGCGCTTACGGCTGGCAACGTTGACTACCGTACGAAGGCCAATGGCCGCGTGTACGTGTCTGTAATGCCGAAAGCCGAAGCAGCGGAATAAGCCGGTAGCGCTCTAAAACAGCCGGCGTCTCATCGACCCGGCTGACGCACCAGATGGTTCCAAGCCAGACTTAAAGGGGAGATGGGGCAAGACCCAATCTCCCCTTTTTCGTTTCTGGAGGACGAACCATGCACACCGAACTGTTGAGGGAAGACCAATCACGGTCTCCCGAACAAAGGCTGAGGCCCCAACGGTCAAGGACCGATTGCCCGATATTGTTGTCACCCCGGCTCGTTCTGCGCGCCCCCCATGAAGACGATATCGACGCCCTTGCCCATCTTGCCAACAATGCCAATGTCGCGACCATGGTCTCGCGCATGCCGCACCCGTATACGACGGCTGACGCCGCCGACTTCGTGCGACGCGCGAAAGCCGGCACGATTGGCAAGTGCGTCTACGCGATTACCAAAGCGGACAATGGCGCATTTCTCGGTTGCTGCGGTATCGAACCGCATCCGGACGGCAAGACGGCGGAACTCGGCTACTGGCTGGGCGAACCCTACTGGAACCAGGGCTACGCCACCGAGGCGGCCCAGGTCCTGACCGACATGGCGTTCCGCACCCGCGACATCGACCAGATCGATGCGCGCTGCAGGGTCATGAACCTCGCGTCCCGAAGGGTCATCCAGAAGTGCGGCTTCCAGTTCCAGGGAAGCGGCATGGTCGGCAGCCTGGCGCTCGGCAGCTCGATCGCCGTCGAGTGGTACCGGCTGGACCGGAAGACCTGGGTCTCCTTGAGAAGCTGGGGAGGCATGCGATGAACGCGCTCGTTTCCGAACGCCAGCGGGTCGTCGCCCGCCCCGGTCCCGGCCCCTGCCCGGTCATCGAGACGAAGCGCCTGGTGCTGCGCCCGCACCGGCTGAGCGATGCCGAGGCGATCGCCCAGTCGCTCAGCGATTTTCAGGTCGCGCGCATGCTGGCACGCGTGCCGGCACCCTATGACCTGCAGGATGCGTGCGATTGGTTGGCGCGGCTGACTTCGGGACTGACGCCCGACTGGACACTCGCTCTCACCACCGGCGACGATGTCCATATCGGCTGCGTCGGCATCGAGCTCAGGCACGGCCAATGGCATGTCGGCTACTGGCTGAACCGCTTCTACTGGGGCAAGGGTTACGCTTCTGAAGCGGCTTACGCGGCGGTCGAACGCTTCTTCCGCCGCATGCCCGATACGACCCTGCATTCCGGCGTCTTTGCCGACAATCCGGGATCGCTGAAGGTGCAGGAGAAGATCGGCTTCAAGGTCACCGGATGCTCTCAGGTCTATGCGCTCGCCCGCAACGCCATGGTCGCGCATATCGAGACGCAGCTGACGGCCGCGGACCTTCGCCGCCCGCATTGAATTCAATCCCCCCGCAAGGATCGCCTTTGCGGGGGGATTTGTTCAGGCAAGCGTGAAGCCAACAGGCAAGTGGTCGGAGCCCTTGGCCTCATAGTCCGTCCAGGCATCCTCAAGCCGCGGAACGAGGCCGGCGCTCAAGAAACAATAGTCGAGGTTCATGCGCTTTTCGGGGTTTTCGGGATGGATCCAACTATAGCTTTCAGGCGTCAGCCGACCGAGATGGGCCGCCGCATCGACCGGGTTTTCAAGCCGCAGCGAGCGACCATAAAAGGCGTCGCGCGAACCGACCATCGCGCAGTATTCCGGGCTCTCCGGCTGCATGTTGAAGTCGCCCATGACGACGAAATCCTCAGGGTGCGGCGGCTCGGCGAGACCGAAGTCGGCCGCCCCGGTGATCGCCCCGCCTTCGAGCGGATAGCCGAGAAGCCGGTCCTTGAGATAGCGGATCTGGGCGATGCGCTCGGCGGGCAGCACATGATCGAGATGCACCGAATAGACCCGGAGCGGCCCACCGGGTGTCGCGATCAACGCTTCGGTCGCGCCGCGCTGCAGGTTCATCGGGCTGATGGTGCGCGTGCGCGGCAGGGAAATCAGCCGCGTCGCGAGGATCGGCCAGCGCGACAGGATCATGTTGCCGAACTGGAAGCGGCGGCTGACGGCGCGGCCGTCTTCGATCGTCGAGCCGATGTCGATGTCGCAGGGCGCATGAAAAACGGCGAAGTGACCCGGAAACAGCTTTTCGAACCGGGCGACCAGATCGACGTGGTCATTGCGGTGAAAGCCGCGCGTCACTTCCTGAAGCGCAATGATATCGGCGCCCTGAAGCGACGCGGCGATGCGTTCGGGGTCGAAACGACCGTCAAGACCTATGCCGTATTGGATGTTGTAGCTGACGAAGCGCACGATATTCTTTGACCTCCGAATAAACCGCCTATATCGATGGCGGCAAAATAAGACCGTGCACTTAAACGAAACAGATGGCAGCCAAATGAAATTTCTCGACGAAACGAAAGTCTATATCCGCTCCGGCGACGGCGGCGCAGGCGCCGTCTCGTTCAGGCGCGAGAAGTTCATCGAATTTGGCGGCCCTGATGGCGGCGATGGTGGCCGCGGCGGCGACGTCTGGGTCGAGGCGGTCAACGGCCTCAACACCCTGATCGACTTCCGCTACCAGCAGCATTTCAAGGCCAAGACCGGCCAGCACGGCATGGGCCGCAACCGCACCGGCGCCGGTGGCGGCGACGTGACGCTGAAAGTGCCGGTCGGCACGCAGATCTTCGAGGAAGACAACGAGACGCTGATCGTCGACATGGTGGCCGAGGGCCAGCGCTACCGGCTGGCCGCCGGCGGCAATGGCGGCTTCGGCAACGCGCATTTCCGCTCGTCGACCAACCAGGCGCCGAACTGGGCCAATCCGGGCCTTGAAGGCGACGAAAAGACCCTTTGGCTGCGGCTGAAGCTGATTGCCGACGCCGGTCTCGTCGGCCTGCCGAACGCCGGCAAGTCGACCTTCCTTGCCGCGTGCACCCGCGCCCGCCCGAAGATCGCCAACTACCCCTTCACCACGCTGCACCCCAATCTCGGCGTCGCCACCGTCGACGGCAACGAATTCATCATCGCCGACATCCCGGGCCTGATTGAAGGCGCCCATGAAGGCGTGGGCATCGGCGACCGCTTCCTCGGCCATGTCGAGCGCACCCGCGTGCTGCTGCACCTGGTGTCGGCACAGGAAGAGGATGTGGCCAAGGCTTACAAGACGGTGAGATACGAGCTTGACGCCTATGGCGGCGGCCTGGAAGACAAGCCGCAGATCGTGGCGCTGTCGCAGATCGACATTCTTGACGAGGACGAATTGAAGGCAAAGGCCAAGGCGCTGGCAAAGGCCTGCGGCGAAAAGCCCCTTCTGCTTTCGGCCGCCGTCGGCACGGGCATGACCGACGCGCTGCGGGCGCTGCGCAGCGTTATCGTCGCCGCCAAGGCCGGCGAAGGCTTGGGCGAGGATAACGCCTGACATGACCAAGACCCGCAAACCGCTTCAAAAGTATCGCCGGGTCGTCATCAAGATTGGTTCGGCCCTTTTGGTCGACCGCGCGACCGGGCTGAAGAAGGCCTGGCTCGACGCCATGTGCGCCGACATCGCCGCCCTCAGGGCGGGGGGTGTCGAGGTCCTGGTCGTCTCCTCCGGCGCGATCGCGCTCGGCCGCACCGTGCTCAACGTGCCTGCGGGCGCACTGAAACTCGAAGAGAGCCAGGCGGCCGCTGCCGTCGGCCAGATCGCGCTCGCACGCGCCTGGTCGGAGAGCCTGTCGACCGACGCGATCGTCGCCGGCCAGGTGCTCTTGACCTTGGGCGATACGGAAGAGCGCCGCCGCTACCTCAACGCCCGCGCCACCATCAACCAGCTGCTGAAGCTCGGCGCCGTGCCGATCATCAACGAGAACGACACGGTCGCAACCACCGAAATTCGCTATGGCGACAATGATCGCCTCGCCGCCCGCGTCGCCACCATGGTCGGCGCCGACCTCCTGGTGCTGCTGTCCGACATCGACGGGCTCTACACCGCCCCGCCGCACCTCGACCCGGACGCCCGCTTCCTCGAAACGATCGCCGAGATCACCCCGGAGATCGAGGCGATGGCGGGTGGTGCCGCGTCCGAGCTGTCGCGTGGCGGCATGCGCACCAAGATCGACGCCGGCAAGATCGCGACGACCGCCGGCTGCGCCATGATCATCGCTTCGGGCAAGCCCGACCATCCGCTGGCGGCAATCGAGAACGGCGCCCGTTCGTCCTGGTTCGCGCCGTCGGGCTCGCCGGTCACGGCACGCAAGACCTGGATTGCCGGGCAGCTGCTGCCGGCCGGAACGCTCAGCATCGACGCCGGCGCCGAAGAGGCGCTGCGCTCCGGCAAGAGCCTGTTGCCGGCGGGCGTCCGGGAGGTGACCGGCAGCTTCAGCCGCGGCGACACCATCGCGGTGCTCGGCACGTCCGGCCGCGAGATTGCCCGTGGGCTTGCCGGCTACGACGCAGACGAAGCCCGCCAGATCGCCGGCAAGAAATCGGCCAAGATCGCCGCGATCCTCGGCTATGCCGGCCGTGCCGCGATGGTCCATCGCGACGATCTGGTCATGACCGGAAAACGCGCCGAATTAGACGGCAGCCGGAAGGATGAGGTCCATGCTTGACGAGGTGAGGAAGAAGGACGACGTCGAGAGCGTCATGCTGGAAATCGGCCGGCGGGCCAAGGCCGCCAGCCGACCGCTTGCCATTGCCGGCGCCGAGCGCAAGCAGGCTGCCCTCATCGCCATGGCCGATGCGATTGTTGAGCGTAGCGACGCGATCCTTGCGGCCAACGCCATCGACCTTGAAAACGCCCACGAAAGCGGGGTCGCCGCGTCGTTCATCGATCGGCTGACACTCACCGAAGGCCGCATTCGCGACATGGCGAACGGCATCCGTGCCATCGCCGAGTTCAAGGATCCGGTCGGCGACGTGATTGCCGAATGGGATCGCCCGAACGGGCTGCATATCGAGCGCGTCCGCACGCCGCTCGGCGTCATCGGCGTGATCTATGAAAGCCGGCCCAACGTGACGGCCGACGCTGGCGCGCTGTGCCTGAAGGCCGGCAACGCCGTCATCCTGCGCGGCGGCTCCGACAGCTTCCATTCCTCGGGCGCGATCCACGCCTGCCTGGTCGAGGGGCTGAAGGCCGCGGGCCTGCCGGAACATGCGATCCAGATGGTGCCGGTTGCCGACCGGGCGGCCGTCGGCGCCATGCTTTCCGGCCTTGGTGGCACGATCGACGTGATCGTGCCACGGGGCGGCAAGAGCCTCGTCGCCCGCGTCCAGAACGAGGCGCGCGTGCCGGTCTTTGCCCATCTCGAGGGCCTCTGCCACATCTATGTCGACGCCTCTGCCGATCTTGCCATGGCGGAAAAGATCGTCGTCAACGCCAAGATGCGCCGCACCGGCATCTGCGGTGCTGCCGAGACGCTGCTGATCGACCGCAGTGACGCTACACGCCTGGCAAAGCCGCTGTTGAGCGCCCTGCTTTCGGCCGGCTGCGAAGTGCGCGTGACGGACGAGCTTGCCGGAACGGTCGACGGCCTGAAAGCCGCCAGGGACGAGGACTGGGCGACCGAATATCTCGATGCGATCATTTCCGTGAAGCTGGTCGACGGCATCTCGGGCGCGATCGAGCATATCGCCACCTGGTCGTCAGCCCATACGGAAGCCGTGATCGCCGAGGATCCTGATGTGGTCGAACGCTTCTTTTCGGAGATCGATTCGGCGATCCTCCTGCACAACGCTTCGACCCAGTTTGCCGATGGCGGCGAATTCGGCATGGGCGGCGAGATCGGCATTGCCACCGGCAAGATGCATGCGCGCGGCCCTGTTGGCGTCGAGCAACTGACCTCCTTCAAATATCGGGTGCGTGGTGCTGGACAGGTCAGGCCCTGAGGTGACGGCGGGCAAGGTCAACGCCCGCTACCTGCGCATGCCCCATGTCGAAGACGGCATGGTGGTCGGCCTTTTCGGCGGATCCTTCAATCCGCCGCACGAGGGCCATGTGCTCGTCGCCGATACCGCGATCCAACGCCTCGGACTGGACCAGCTGTGGTGGATGGTGACCCCCGGTAATCCGCTGAAGGACCGCAACAACCTTGCGCCGCTTGCCGATCGCATCGCCATGAGCGAGGAAATCGCGCCCGATCCGCGCATCAAGGTGACCGCCTTCGAGCAGGCGCTTGGCCAGAGCTACACCGCCCGGACGCTTGAGCGGGTGCAGGCCCGCAACCGCAATATCCGCTTCGTCTGGATCATGGGCGCCGACAACCTCAAGGGCTTCCACCGCTGGCAGAACTGGCAGAAGATCGCGCGCACCTTCCCGATCGCGGTCATCGACCGGCCGGGCTCGACGCTTGCCTATCTCTCCTCGCGCATGGCCAAGACCTTCGACTATGCCCGCATCGACGAAAGCGATGCGCGGCGCCTGGCGTTCTACCAAGCCCCCGCCTGGACCTTCATTCACGGGCCCCGCTCGTCGATGAGCTCGACCGCGCTCAGGGCGGGAAAGCCGACGTGAATTCCTGTGATTCACTTCTGCTGTCTTGAAACCGCTACCGTTTGATGCCTACATTCATGGACGGTTCGATCTTTGTTCGAATCGAAAGTGCCTGTTCTGTTCTATGGAAAGGAAAGACCCTGACAACAGCACACGCCAAGGGATATGCGGTCTCCGCATTCCCGCGCAGCATGGGATCGAGCGACGAAGCCGCTGTCCGTGCTCTTCAACTGGTCCTCGAAAGCCTAGAGGACTCGAAGGCAGAAGATATCGTCACCATCAACATTGCCGGAAAGTCGGCGCTGGGAGACTTCATGGTCGTTGTCTCAGGGCGATCGAGCAGGCATGTGGCGGCGATCGCCGACCACCTGACGACCGATCTGAAAGACGAGGGTTTCGGCAACGCCCGCGTCGAAGGACTGGAAGCAGGTGACTGGGTGCTGATCGACACCGGTGATGTGATCATCCACATTTTCCGGCCCGAGATCCGGGAGTTCTACAACATCGAAAAGATGTGGGCGGCTCCTGAAATCGAGGACGGCACCCTGCATTAAGACCGACCGGGTCGCCGCGCAGATAGTGCCGGACGAGCCGAGTTGCGGTCATGCATGAATGAGAAGGGCTGGCGCTGTCTTTTGCGGCGTTTTCAGCCGGAAGTTTGTTGCGACTGATCGAGCTCAGGCCGGTCCAGCGCGAGCGGGGACGGATAGGGTCATGCGTATCGGACTTTTCGCAGTCGGCCGCCTGAAGGCGGGTCCGGAAAAGGATCTCGCGGCCCGTTATCTCGACCGTTTTTCCAAGGCCGGTCCGGCGATCGGCCTCGAACTCTCCCGCGTCGTCGAAGTCAACGAGAGTCGCGCCTCCAATGCCGAAACGCGCAAGCGCGAGGAAGCAGCCCAGCTTGAAAAGGCGCTCGCCGAGGGCAGTCTGCTCGTCCTCCTCGACGAACGCGGCAAGGCGCTGGATTCGGAAGGCTTTGCGTCACTTCTTGGCACCTTCCGCGACGGCGGCAAGCGCGACCTGATGATCGCCATCGGCGGCGCCGACGGCCTGGATCCCGCCCTGCATCAGCGCGCCGATGCCGTGCTCAACCTCGGCAAGATGACCTGGCCGCACCAGCTCGTGCGCATCCTGATTGCCGAGCAGCTCTACCGTGCCGTCACCATTCTGTCCGGCCATCCCTATCACCGCGTTTAACGCATCCGGTGAAAGCGCATGACGCGCATGCGCTCGAAGAGGGCTCCTTTATCGGCATTGCAGGGCGCTGCAACACAAGTCGATAACGAGAATATGCTTGGTCGGGCGCTCCAAATCAGATTAGGCTTTTCCTTCATATTTTCGGATGGACGCACGCGAACGATGACGCGCCAGGATACGGCCAGCGTTTTCAGCAGGAAAAGAAACGACGCAGGACGGCTCGGCCGGAAGGCGGCGGTTCTTGCGCTCGCGCTCTCGTTGGGTCTACCGGCCAGCGCCCAGGATGCAGCAACGACCGACGCCGCAACCGCCGGCCAGGAACAGGGGCCGCCTGATCCCGCCGCCGACCTCACCCTTCGCCGCAACAGCACCCGCAGCGAGCTCGACGCTCTTTCAAAGACCATCACGCTTTCGCAGGAACGCGCCAACGCGCTCGGCGAAACCATTGCCGAGATCGACAAGAGCAACGAGGCGCTGCGCGCGGCGATCGTCGAGTCCGCCGGGAAGCGCCAGGGCCTCGAACAGCAGATCGTCGATGGCGAAAAGAAGCTCGGCGACCTCCGGAGCAAGGAAGATACGGTCCGTCGGTCGTTGAAATCGCGCCGCGGCGTGCTCGCCGAGGTGCTTGCCGCCCTGCAGCGGATGGGACGCAACCCGCCGCCGGCGATCCTCGTGACGCCCGAGGATGCGCTCGGCTCCGTGCGCAGCGCCATCCTGCTTGGCGCCGTCGTGCCGGGCCTGCGCAAGGAGACGGAAAACCTGGTCGCCGACCTCAAGGCGCTCGCCGACATTCGCGCCGGCATCGACCGGCAGCGCGAGGACCTGACGGCGGCGATGACGGCCAATCTCGAAGAAGAGCGCCGCATGTCGATGCTGGTCGCGGAGAAGGAAAAACTGCGCCAGACGAGCGCCAGCGAACTGGCCGCCGAGCAGCGAAAGGCACAGGAACTGGCCTCCCAGGCGACCAATCTCCAGGGCCTGATCGGCTCGCTCGAAGATCAGATCACTTCCGTGCGCGAGGCCGCCGAGGTGGCGCGCGCCCAGGAGGCGGAGCGGCTGCGCATGAGCGAGGCCGAGCGCGAGGCGGCGCGGGAGCTCGCCCGCAGCGCGGTGCCCGACAAAAACCGCATTGCCCCCGCATATGTGTTTTCGGAGCTGAGGAACAAGCTTGCCTATCCGGCTGCAGGGTCGCTGTTGCGTAAATTCGGCGACGCGGACGGCACAGGGCATTCGCTGCAAGGGATCATGTTGGAAACCAATCCCGGCGCGCTGGTGACTGCGCCGTCAGATGGCTGGATCGTCTATGCAGGCAATTTCCGCAGTTATGGGCAGATGATCATCCTCAACCCGGGGGACGGCTATCACGTCGTGCTCTCGGGCATGGAGAAGGTGAGCGTGCAGACTGGTCAGTTCGTTGTGGCGGGTGAGCCGCTGGCGACGATGGGCGCAAAAAGAGTGGCGAGCGCTGCGGCCTTGGCGCTGGAAACGGACCGGCCGACGCTTTACATTGAATTCCGAAAAGACGGAAAACCGGTTGATTCCCGACCATGGTGGACCGCAGCAGAGGTTGGAAAGGCGCGAAATGATACGTAGGGCTTCACTTGTTCTGGTCGGGGCGCTGATGGGCGCGACCGCAATGGGCGTGGTTTATTCGGCTGTCGTTCCGGCCGTCGCCGCCAACACCTCGACCTACCGCGAACTGGCGATCTTCGGCGACGTCTTCGAGCGGGTGCGCGCGCAATATGTGACGCCGCCACAGGACGACAAGCTGATCGAGAACGCCATCAACGGCATGCTTTCGTCGCTCGACCCGCATTCGAGCTACATGAACTCGGCCGACGCCGAGGACATGCGCACCCAGACCCGTGGCGAGTTCGGCGGCCTTGGCATCGAAGTGACGATGGAAGACGACCTCGTCAAGGTGACGAGCCCGATCGACGACACGCCTGCTGCCCGCGCCGGTGTGCTTGCCGGGGACTTCATTTCCAAGATCGATGGCGCGGATGTTCGCGGCCTCAAGCTTGAGGATGCGGTCGAGAAGATGCGCGGCGCCGTCGGCACCCCGATCAAGCTGACGATCCTGCGCAAGGGCGCGGACAAGCCGATCGAGCTGACGATCGTTCGCGACGTTATTGCCGTTCGCGCCGTCAAGTTCCGCACCGAAGGTGACGTCGGCTACCTGCGTGTCATCTCCTTTACCGAGAAGACCTACGACGACCTGAAGAAGGGCATCGAGAAGATCAAATCGGAAGTGCCGGCCGACAAGCTCAAGGGCTACGTGCTCGACCTGCGCCTCAATCCGGGTGGCTTGCTCGACCAGGCGATCAACGTTTCCGACGCCTTCCTGGAGCGTGGCGAGGTCGTTTCGACCCGTGGCCGCAACCCGGACGAAACCCGCCGCTTCAACGCCACGCCGGGCGACCTGACCGATGGCAAGCCGGTGATCGTGCTCGTCAACGGCGGCTCGGCCTCGGCTTCGGAAATCGTCGCCGGCGCCCTGCAGGATCTGAAACGGGCGACCGTGCTCGGCACGCGCTCCTTCGGCAAGGGCTCGGTCCAGACCATCATCCCGCTCGGCGAAGCCGGCGCGCTGCGCCTGACGACGGCGCTCTACTACACGCCATCGGGCAAATCGATCCAGGGCACCGGCATCACGCCGGATATCAAGGTCGAACAGCCGCTGCCGCCGGAACTGCTCGGCAAGGTCGAGGCTCAGGGCGAGTCCGACCTGCGCGGCCACATCCAGGGCCAGAGCGAGACCGACGAGGGTTCGGGCTCGGTGGCCTACGTGCCGCCGGAGACGAAGGACGACCTGCAGCTCAACTACGCGCTCGACCTTTTGCGCGGCAAGAAGAGCGATCCGTCCTTCCCGGCGAGCCCCGAACAGGCGCAACTGAAGAAGTAAGCCTGACAAACGAGAATACGAAGCGCCGCAGGCTCAACCGAACCTGCGGCGCTTTGCGTTTCGGCCGATGCCCTGGAGCCGCCTGCCTTCAAGTGGAACCGCTTCAGGGCGGAAAGATGCGCTGAAATCAAGGTGCTAGAGCGTCCTTTGTGCGTTCGGATGAACGCACGGCGCTCTGGTCAACGCTTCTCCGCTAAATTATAGGGTTAGGAGGCGCTGCCGCGGGACTGATTCTCAAGCCACGGTTGCGCAGACGGGCGAGGCCCGGACGATCATGTCCCGGCGCCGCCCCCCACTTTCGCGGCAACATCCCACAGCTCGACCGAGGCTCCGTTTGGGAACTGATCTCAATGCCCCGCTCGGCCAGAACCGGCGGGCAAAGCCAGCGGCGAAGCGTTATCCCCGGCGTCTGATCGGGTTCTCTCTTTTTGGTCTTGTCGCCGCGTCGGTCGTCGGGCTGTCCCTGTGGGGGTCGCTGGCGCCCGATGGGCTGAAGCGCACGCCGTCATCGACAGCCCTCACCGCCGGAAGCATCAAGGAGACGGGCGGCAAACCCGAGAAAGTCGCCAACGGCCAGTCGGGTGCCGGCGATAGCGGGACCATGACGCCCGGCACGGCCTATTCCGGCGCCAATGTCGAGCGCACGCTCACCGATGACGGTTCGACGGTGACGACATTTTCGCCGCGCAGCCGCGACGGCAAGGGCCCGGCACTTATCAATGTCGGCCCGATCCGTGGCCAGGATCCGCGCATGGCGGCGATGCCGAACGACGATCTGCTCGAAGACAGCCCCACGGGGCGCCTGCCGGTCACCGGCCCCGATGGGCTGAGGCCGATGGATCAATATGCCCGCCCCTGGTCCGGCGCGCGCGGCACGCGCATTGCCCTGGTCGTCGGCGGCCTCGGGCTCAGCCAGACGGGCACCCAGAAGGCCATCCGCGAGCTCCCGCCTGAAGTGACCCTCGGCTTTGCCACGGCCGGCAACAGCCTGCAGCGCTGGATGCAGGAGGCGCGCCGCGGCGGCCACGAAATCCTGTTGCAGGTGCCGATGGAACCGTTCGATTACCCGGCGAACGATCCCGGCCCCAATGCGCTCAGGATTGGCGTCAGTGAAAAGAAGAACCTCGCCGAACTGCACCGCAACCTTGCCGAGATCACCAACTACACCGGCATCATGAACTATCTCGGTGGCCGCTTCCTGTCGGATGCAGATGCGCTGGAACCGGTGATGCGGGACCTTGGCAAGCGTGGCCTCCTGTTCCTCGACGACGGCACGTCGGCGCAGTCGCTCTCCGGCAAGTTCGCCGACGCCATGGACGTGCCGCACGGCTTTGCCGACCTGACGCTCGACACCGAGCTCAGCCGCAGCACGATCCTGAAGAAGCTCGACGAGCTCGAACGGATCGCACGACGCAACGGCAGCGCCATTGGCGTCGCCTCCGCCTTCGACGAAAGCGTCGGCGCGATCGCTTCCTGGGTGACGGAAGCGCAAGGGCGCGGAATCGAGATCGTCGGCGTCTCGGCGCTCGTCAAGGATCCGCAACGAAACTGAGATATTGCGGGAAGAACGCGGAACGACTTTCCGTCAGGGATCACGTCATACCAAATGAGTTAGCTGACGCCGTATCTTCGGTGTCGAGGGAAGGAAAGCCGATGAGCAAGGACAAGACATTGAGACCGGAGGATCTTCCCTATCGCCCCTGCGTCGGGATCATGGTGCTGAACCGCGCCGGCCTCGTGTGGGCCGGGCACCGCATCGCCGTCGGCAATTCCGAATATGACGGCTCGCCGCAGCAATGGCAGATGCCGCAGGGCGGCATCGACAAGGGCGAGGATCCGCTGAAGGCCGCCCATCGCGAGCTTTACGAGGAGACCGGCATGCGCACGGTCTCGCTGCTTGCCGAAGCGCCGGGCTGGATCAATTACGATTTGCCCGGGCATCTCATCGGCATCGGCCTGAAGGGCAAGTTCCGCGGCCAGACCCAGCGCTGGTACGCCTTCCGCTTCGAGGGCGAGGAGGACGAGATCGCCATCAATCCGCCGCCGGGCGGTCACGAGCCGGAGTTCGACGCCTGGGCGTGGAAGCCGATGCGCGAGCTGCCGGAGCTGATCGTGCCGTTCAAGCGCAAGGTCTATGAAGAGGTCGTCTCGGCCTTTGCGCATCTGGCGCCGTAAACCAGAACACCATCAACAAAAACAATGAGGCCGGCTAAATCGCCGGCCTCTTTGTTTGTCGAATATTCTACCAGGCTCAGTCGGCTTCGGCTTCGTTGGCCGGCGCGGCGTTGAGCTGGCCGTATTTCTCTTCGCCGATCTTGTCGAGCAGCTCGAGCTGGGTTTCGAGGAAGTCGATGTGGCCTTCCTCGTCCGCGAGCAGTTCTTCGAAGAGCTTCATGGAGACGTAGTCTCCGGCGGCGTGACAGATGTCGCGCGATTTCTTGTAGGCGGTGCGGGCGTCATATTCGCCGGCGAGGTCCGCCTTCAGCACTTCCTTGACGTTCTGGCCGATGCGCAGCGGCGCAACCGTCTGCAGGTTCGGATGGCCCTCAAGGAAGATGATGCGGGCGACGAGCTTGTCCGCATGCTGCATTTCCTCGATGGATTCGGCCCGCTCCTTCTTGGCGAGAAGGGTGTAACCCCAGTCTTCGAGAAGGCGGTAATGCAGCCAGTACTGGTTGACGGCACCGAGTTCGAGATAGAGCGCTTCGTTAAGCTGCTCGATGACCTTTTTGTCGCCTTTCAAGATCCGCCCTCCGGTTGTCTTCATGGAATTGTCTGAGGCGGGTCATGAAATCAAATATATCTGCGTCCGTCGAGTCGCGGTGCGCGTGATATTGCTCGGTCGTGCGGATGATGATGTCGACGACATTGGGGAAACAGCCGCAGCAACGGCCGCGTTTTTCCATCGCGTGATAGACTTTCGCCGGCACGATCAGCTGCCAACAGTCCTCGTCGAGAAGGCCGACGATGACGTCCTCGATCTCTTTTTCCGTGATGAAATTGCAGCTGCAAACCAGCATGTCGTCTCGCCTGTCGTACGCAACGCCCTGTATTAGCGCATAAAGCAAAACAGGACATTTAGTGTCAACAAAAAACTCCGTGAGCCTAGGTTGCAGGTCGATTAGAACGGCTCTAAACTTGACAGAAAGTTTCGTGTTTTCAGAATTTTAGCGAAATGCGTGGGTCTATTCCTGCGCGCATCGCGCCTCGTTTTCCACGGTCAGCCTGCGACACTTTTACACACCCATTCCCGAGTGGCGGAACGCAGGCGAAGCGCAAGGTCACGCTATCGTCCGGTCGGGCCGGGATGCCTGGCTTCCCGCATGAACGGGTACCTGCCTTTCCATCGATGATGCTGCTGAAACCGCCAGCGGTGTCCCGGAGCATTCGGAACGACGCACGAAAGCATGCTCGAGCGCCGCTGGTGAAGCAGAGCTCCGTCCGGCGGCGCCGCTTCACCAGCGGAACTGGAACAGCTGGAGCAAGGTATCTAATGGAGCCACCAAAGGCACTCCCGGACTTTGGCCCCTGAGCACCTTTCTCTTCAGGATGTGCCTTGAGGCAGGACGCCCTAGTGGAAATTGCGCCCTCTCGGCATGACATCCGCTACCTCCGCCGTCGCCTGGTCCGCCTTGCCGCCAGATCGCCGCGCCATCGCTGCCTCCTTATCCCCAAGCGCCTTCTTTTGGCGCGCGTCGACGGTCGGCCGCAACACCTCGTCGGCACGCTCGCTCGCCCCGAACCGGCGCACCTCCTTGCGCAGGAGACCGAGCATCGGCGTGATGTCCTCGATGTGTTCGGCGACCACGTGGATGACGCTACTTTCGCGCTGCAGCCGGCCGCGGATCTTGACCAGGCGCGCGCCCATGACGACCGGGCGATAGGCCGCAAACACCTTCGGCCAGACGATCGCATTGGCAACGCCGGTCTCGTCCTCGATGGTCATGAAGATCACACCCTTGGCCGAACCCGGGCGTTGGCGCACGAGCACCAGCCCGGCAACCGTCACCCGCCGCCCGACCGGGGCGGTTTCAAGCGCACGGCTTTGCACGATCCCCTGTTCGGAAAGCTGCGGCCGCAGGAAGGATACCGGATGCGCCTTCAGCGAGAAGGAGAGATAGCGATAGTCGTTGATTACTTGTTCGCCCGGCAGCATCTCCGGCAGGCTGACCGCCGGTTCCGGCCGCAGGTCCTCCAGCGGCTTCAGATCGAAGAGCGGCAACCGTTCGGCAGCGCTCTTTTCATCGAGCGCCTTCACCGCCCAGAGCGCCTTGCGCCGGTCGAGCCCGATCGAGCGGAAGGCATCAGCATCGGCAAGCCTTTCGAGCGCCGAGCGGGAGAGGCCCGAGCGCAGCCAGAGCTCGCGCACCGTCCGGTAGCCGGCACCCCGGTTGGCAACAAGCTTGCCCTCGACGTCCTCTTGCCTCAGACCCTTGACCGAGTTGAAGCCGAGGCGCATCGCCTTTTTCGTCCTGATCACCCCGTCCATCTCGCGGTGGCGCGGCTCAATGCCACCGCGATCGAGGCTCCCCTCTTCGAGGTCCGCATCCCAGGCCGAATGGTTGATATCGACGGGCCGCACCCGCACCCCATGCTCTCTGGCGTCGCGTATCAATTGCGCCGGGGCGTAAAAGCCCATCGGCTGCGAGTTCAACAACGCCGCACAGAAGACATCCGGATAATAGGTCTTCAGCCAGGAGGAGACATAGACAAGCAGCGCGAAGGACGCGGCATGGCTTTCCGGAAAGCCGTATTCGCCAAAACCTTCGATCTGCTTGAAGCAGCGCTCGGCGAAGTCCCTGTCATAGCCGTTCTTGACCATGCCCTCGATCATCTTCTCATGGAACGTATGGATCGTGCCGGTGCGCTTGAAGGTCGCCATGGCGCGCCGAAGTCGATCAGCCTCACTCGGCGAGAAGCTGGCGGCAGTAATGGCGATCTGCATCGCCTGCTCCTGGAACAAGGGTACGCCGAGCGTGCGCTCCAGAACCATCTCAAGTTCCTTGCTCGGATATTCGATGGGGATATTGCGCGCGCGCTGCTCCCGCCGCTTCAGATAGGGATGCACCATGTTGCCCTGGATCGGCCCGGGTCGGACGATCGCCACCTCGATGACGAGATCATAGAAGATACGCGGCTTCAGCCGCGGCAGCATGCTCATCTGCGCCCGGCTCTCGATCTGGAAGACGCCGATCGTGTCGGCGCGGCAGATCATGTCGTAGACGTCCTTCTGGTCATCCTTGAAGAGCTGATGCAGGGTTTTGCGCTCGCCATAATGGCGGTCGAGAAGCGTGAAGGCGCGGGCGATGCAGGTGAGCATGCCAAGCGCCAGCACGTCGATCTTCAGGATCTTCAACTCATCGAGATCGTCCTTGTCCCACTCGATCATGTAGCGGTCGGGCATCGCCGTGTTCATGATCGGCACGACTTCATCGAGCCGATCGCGGGTGATGACGAAGCCGCCGACATGCTGGGAGAGATGGCGCGGAAAGCTCATCAGCTCGGTGGCATAGTCGAGCACCTTCACCGTCGTCGGGTCCTTGGTGTCGAGCCCGGCAGCCTGTGCCTCGCGCTCGGAGAGATCGGCGACCGACCAGCCCCAGACGGAGCCTGCCAGCGCCGACTGCACGTCCTCTGAAAACCCGAAGGCCTTGGCGGTCTCCCGGCCGGCCGAGCGCGCCCGGTAGCTGATGACGGCCGCCGTCAACCCGGCATGCTCCTTGCCGTAGGTGCGGTAGATATGCTGGATCACCTCTTCGCGCTTTTCGTGCTCGAAATCGACGTCGATATCCGGCGGCTCGTCCCGCTCGGTCGAGAGGAAGCGGTCGAAAAGCAGGGTGGTCGTAAGCGGATCGACCTCGGTGATGCCCAGGCAATAGCAGACGGTGGAATTGGCCGCCGAGCCGCGGCCCTGGCAAAGGATTTCGGCACCACGCGCAAACTCCATGATATTGCGCACCGTCAGGAAATAGGGCTCGTAACGCTTGCTGGCGATCAGTTCGAGTTCGTACTCGATCTGCGTCGAAACCTTCTCTTGAATGCCCTCGGGATAACGCTTGCGTGCGCCCTCCATCGTCAGCCGCCTGAGAGTTTGCGTCGGCGTCTCGCCCGCAATGCTTTCGTCCGGATATTGATATTCGAGATCCGACAGCGAGAACTTCAGCCTGCCGAAAAACTGCCCGGTATTGGTGATCGCCTCCGGATAGTCGCGCAAGAGGCGCGCCATTTCGTCAGGCGTCTTCAGATGCCGTTCGGCATTGGCGTGCAGCCGATAACCGGCCGAGGCGATCGTCACATGCTCGCGGATGGCGGTGACGACGTCGGCGAGCGGCCGGCGGTCGGCGGCATGAAACAGCGGACTGTTGGTGGCAACGAGTTTGACCGACGCATGGCGGGCGATGGTTGCAAGCCCGGCAAAGGCGAACTGATCGAAGCCGTCGTAACGCGGCACCAGCGCCAGATAGAGATGGTCGCCAAAATGCAGCTTCAGGCGCTTGAGGAAATCGCCGAGCACGGTCGCCTCCGATGCGCCGATCACCGGATCCGGCAACACGGCGAGCACGAGATCCTCGCCCCATTCGATCAGATCCGTCTCGTAAAGCGTGCAGGTGCCTTTCTTGGCGCGCAGGTTACCGGCGCTCAGCATCCGGCAGAGATTGCCCCAGCCGCGGCGACTTGAGGGATAGGCAAGCACGTCGGGCAGGCCTTCGGCAAAGGAGAGCCGCGCGCCGGGCTGGAAGGCGTATTTCTCCACCTTCGCCTGCGCATGGGCGCGCACGACGCCGGCGACCGTGTTGCGGTCGGCAATGCCGATACCGCCGATACCGAGGCGGCTTGCAGCAACCACCATCTCGCCCGGATGGGAGGCGCCTTCAAGGAAGGAGAAGTTCGACCAGGCGCCGATCTCGAAATAGGGCGTGCTCATGCGAAGACCCCATGCATGAACCAGCGCGGCGGAGCGCCGGCGCCATAATGGCCCTCGCGAAACAGCCAGAACCGCCGGCCGCGCTCATCCTCCACCCGGAAATAATCCCGCTCCATCGCCGGCTCGCCGTCGAGCCACCATTCGCCGGCGATCCGCTCCGGTCCTTCGGCGCGCGCAATGCGGTGCAGCGTGCGGCGCCAGCGGAAGCTCCGCGGCGGCCCCTCCGGCACCTCGGCCACCGCCTCAACCGGCTCGGGACTTGGGAAGAGCCGCTGCGGCCGGGCGGCGGCCGCAAGCAGGGTCATCGGAATGTTTTGCGCCGGTGCGTCGGCCTTGCCCATGAGCGCCAGATCCGTGAGCGGACGCAAACATGCCGCCCGTTCCGGCACGTGGCTTTCCGAAAGAGCCGGAACGAGCAGGCTTTCCGCGCCGAACCTTGCCATCACCCGGTCGGCAAAGGCCGCAAGCGGGCGCTCGCGATCCGGCGTGCCGGAAAAATCCTCCTGCATCACCTCGTATTTTTCGCTTCTCGGCACCGAGAGCCTGAGGATTTCAAAACCGAACCCGGCATCGAGATCGTCGTGCACCGCCTGCAGCCGCTCGCGGAAAAGACCGGCGATGCGCCGTGGCTCGTTGAGCGGCGAAGAGGTGCCGGCTGCGATGCGGAAAACGGCGCCGTCGACGCGAAACAGCAGCAGCTCGAACAGCCGCCCGCCCTCGCCACGCTTTTCCAGTTCCGGCTTCAGTCGGGCCGCCAGCTCTTCCGCCAGGCCTAAAATATCGTCTTCGCCTTGAACGGGTTCGCCGAGACGACGCTCCACCGAAAGGGCAGCGACGGGCAGCCGTGGCGACAGCGGTTCGTCCTCCCGGCCGAGTGCCTGGTCAAGCCGCAGAAGCAGGCTCGCGCCGAACCGGCGGGCAAGCGGCGCGCGCGGCGCTTCCAGGATGTCGCCGATCTGCTTGAGCCCGACCCGGCCAAGCGTTTCGATCATCTCCCGCGGCAGCCTGAGCGCTGCCAGCGAAAGCGGCGCCAGCACCCGGGCCGCCTCATCCGGGGCAATGACGCCTTGCACGCCAAACCGCGCCATCGCCCAGGAAAGGCCGGCAGACGAAGAGATCGCCGCCCGCGCCTCGACGCCCAAGTGAAAAAGGCGAGCGAGCAGGTCGTCGAGCAGCGCCTTTTCTCCGCCCAGAAGATGGGCGCAGCCGGTAATGTCGAGAAAGAGGCCGTTGTCGCCATCGAGCGCGACCAGCGGCGTGTAGCGGCAGCACCAATCCGCAAGACCGTCAAGCAGGGCCCGGTCGGCAGCGGGATCAGCCGGCAGCACGTCGATCTCGGGACACATGGCCCGCGCCTCGGCAACGCCCTGGCCGATCTGAAAGCCGGCCTTTTCGGCGAAGCCATCGAGTGCGACGAGGCGCATCGCGCTCTTCACCTTGTCGGCGAAGACGACAGGCGGATGCTCAGGACGCCCGCGGGAAAGCCACGAGTTCCCCCAGCGCTTGCGCGCGACCCGATCGGCCGGAAGATGCGGAAAGGCGAGCGACAGAATGCGCTGGTCGTGAATCTGCCGCAAAAGCGGCTGGTAGGGGCTCGACGGGGTAAAGGCGGCGGTCATGGGGGTTCCACTCCAGCTGGAAGCCGAGCGGCGCAGGAGCCCTGCTCTTCTCGGCAATGACATGAAAGACGGGATGGCCGATGCTGCCGCGAAGCATCGATCCATCCGGTAGAAGGCGCTCGCGCGCCGGCGCGGGTTCAACGAGGAACCGAAAGAAGGCGCTGCTCGCCTCCTCGTGTCCGGACTGGCGCAGAAGCAGAAGGGGAATGCGCCCTGCCCGTGAACGGACATGCAGGCGCCGGCTTTCGCTGAGCGCAAGGGCGGAAGGGTTGCCGCGAATTTCGAGAATGACAGCGCAGAAACTCGGGACGGAAAGGGCGGCCTCGGCGATCCACAGCGCATCCTTCACGGTGCGCGGCAGGCTGAAGACTAGGCCGCGGACATCGAGCCCGTAGGCCTTCAGGCCAAGCCCATAGGGCAAGCCCGCCTCGTTGGCGGCGAGCGACTGACTGATCCAGAGAACGGGTGCTGCCGGCTCGCCCTTTTCAAGACGCGCCTTTTGGCAGAGCACGGTGAGTGCCGCGGCAAAGCCGGCAGCCGCACCCGCATCGCGTGTCTCGGCATTGCGGATCTCCGTCATGCCTTCGAGCGGCAGCCCGCCTTCGAGCAGATCGTCCAGATCCGCAACGCCGAGTGCCAGCGCCCGGCGGCCGGGCTCATCGTCCTCACGCTGACGGAAGCCGCCGGGATCGGCCGCCTTGGCGGCACGCACGACGCCCGGAAGCCGACGGTTTTCGATCCTGGCGATCGTCTCTCGAAGCGAAAGCACCGTCTCCCGCTCCACGGCTTTGTCGGCCATGACGGTCAACTCCCATCAAATGTTCATGTTATGTTCTAATAGATTCCAGAGCTTCCCAGATGAGTCAACAGCCAATTATAAGAATTTATTCCTGTCCCTGTGGTCAAGGAATTCAACACTCGAAAAACACTGGTAAAATCGCTATATGGAGGGCAACAAGGAGTGCCTATGGCCCGCATTGACCAGACCGATGATTGGCGGGAACGCCACGCACCGACGCTTACCACTTTCGAGCAGCTTGCGCTGGAGGCCTATGGCCACCTGCCGCAGGAATTCCGCCAGCTGACGACCGACCTCGTCATCGAAGTCGCCGATTTCCCGAGCGACGACGTGTTCGAGGACATGGCGCTGGAAACGCCTTTCGACCTGCTGGGCCTCTTCGAAGGGCGCGGCATCAGCGAGCGCTTCACCATGGAAACCGGCCAGTTTCCGAACCGCATCACGCTTTATCGCCGCCCGATCATCGACTATTGGGCCGAGAACGAGGAGACGCTGGGTGACATCATCACCCACGTGCTGATCCACGAGATCGGCCACCATTTCGGCCTCTCCGACGACGACATGGAGCGCATCGAGGCAAGCGTCGAGCACGTCGGCGGCTGACCACATTTGCCCCTTATCCGCAAAGTGAGGGTTTCCCCTCATCCGCGCGGTGAGGGTGGCCCCTCATCCGCCTGCCTTCTCCCCGCAAGCGGGCGACGGGACATTGCCGCACCCGCCCGAACCGCAACCACACTCTGGTTTTCACTCTGCGGTCGGCGCCCCCAAGCAAAGACCAAGTGGCCCGCCGCTCACCCTGACACCGGTGCTTGAGCGGGCTTACTGCTCCGACAGCTTGATATCCGGGGTGTAATCCTTGCCTTCGACGTCCTTCACCACCGCCTGGCCGCACTGCATGTGCTGCGTGTCGGCATTGAAGGCGTAGGTCGGCGAGCCGTGCAGGCTCCAGCCCTGGTTCAGCGCCGCCGTCACCTTGTGGCAAAACGTGGCGTCGTCGGGACCGGTCAGGAAGCGGTAGAGTTTCAAGATCTTGGCTTTCGTTTTTCGATGAGGTCCGCCTTGGCGGCGAGCGTTTTGGCCTGGTCGAGATGCAGCCGCTCGACCATCCGGCCGTTGAGGTTGATGACGCCCTTGCCGGCGTTTTCAGTGAGCGCAAAGGCGGCGATGATCGCCCGCGCCTCGTCGACGGCGATCTGCTCCACGCCGAAGCGCTCGTTCGCCGGGCCGATCTGGGCCGGATGGATCAGCATCTTGCCGTCGTAGCCCATGTCGCGGCCCTGCCGGCATTCCTCGTCGAAGGAGGCTGCGTCACGAAAATCGTTGAAGACGGCGTCGATGACGTCGAGGCCGCCGCCGCGCGCGGCCAGCAGGATCTGCATCAACCACGCAACAAGGTAGGGACGGCCGGGGCGATCGGGAACGCCGGTCTCCTTGCGCAGGTCGTTGAGACCGACGACGAAACAATCAAGCCGGCCGCCGAAGGTGCGGCCGGTCTCGGCGATCACAGGCGCATTGATGACGCCGCGCGGCGTCTCGATCATCGCCCAGAGGCGCAGCGTCTCCGGCGCATCGTTATCAGTCAGCCAGTCGGCAACCGCCTGGATATCCGCCGGGCCTTCGACCTTCGGCAGGAGAATGGCATCCGGGCCGGCGGCAAGGGCTGCTGCAAGATCCTCCTGGCCAAAGCCGGAGCCAAGCCCATTGACGCGGATGACGATCTCGCAATCCGGACGGCTCGACGTCAGGTGCCTTACCAGCGCCTGACGGGCCTCGACCTTGCGCTCGGGCGCCACCGCATCCTCGAGATCGAAGATCACGGCGTCGGTGGCAAGCTCGGCGACCTTGGCGAGCGCACGGGCGTTGTCGGCGGGTACGCAAAGCACCGAGCGGCGCAGGCGCACGGGGTGATGGTCTGTCGTTTTGCTCATGCTTCAGTTGTGCCCGCCTTTCACCCGTTCCGCAAGGCGAGGCGAACCGCCGCACCCTTTCGTGAAAGGCAGCCTCTTGCAAGTACGGCCACGAACCACCACATCGCCATCAGAAAGGTGACGATCATGCAAAGCATTCGCTCTGTTCTCTTTACGGCCGCAGCCCTGACCATCACGTTTGCGGCCTTCGTTCTGACCGCCTCGCTGGCCCTGGCGCTGGCCGGCATCGCCGCCGTCGTCGTGATCGGCAGCGCCATTGCGACCAGGCTGAACTTCAAGCCAGCCCGCGCAACCGTCCGTCCGGCCGCAGCATCTGCCGCAAACGGCCAGCGCGAAATGCGCATCTGGAACGACGGTCGCGGCACGATCATCGACCTCTGATTTCGAACTGCCGGAACTGATCCGCAAATGAGCCGATCCGCGATCGGCTCACGTCCTGTCGGACCGCAAATGCGGCGGTGAATGCGGCTCCAGAAAAATTTCCATCCCTATGTCGGATCGGGCGTTCCCCGCCCGTCCTTGAGACAGGCCAGCAACGGCCCTGGCTCCTCAAACAGGATGGAGAAATCGATGGATACCCAGACGCAGCAAACTGAAGCGCAGCAGCCCGCACCGGTCCTGAACGGCCTTCTGCCCTATCTGCAGGTCGACGGCGCCGCCAGGGCGTCCGAATTCTACCAGCGCGCCTTCGGGGCGAAGGAAGTCGGCCGGCATCCGCTCGACGAGCAGGGCCGCACGATGCACATCCACCTCTATGTCAACGGCAGTTCGCTGATGCTGGCCGACGCCTACCCGGAATACGGCCATCCGCTGGAAAAGCCGCAGGCCTTTACCCTGACGCTCACCGTCGACGACATCGAGACCTGGTGGGACCGCGCCGTTGCCGCCGGTGCCGAAGTGGTGATGCCGATCGAGGTGATGTTCTGGGGCGATCGCTACGGCCAGCTTCGCGACCCCTTCGGCGTTCTCTGGGCCATGAACAGCCCGGTGAAGGCAGGCTAAGTCCTTTCCGGCAATCGAAAAACCGGACAAAGCTTTCGTCGGGCGGGTATTTCACCCGCCCGACGACGCGTATCTGGATAGATTTTCCTTCATTTCGGCGCAAAACTCATCTAAACGCTAGCGCAACATTCTTCTGAAATCGAAGGCCTGAAGTTATGGAAAAATTCGTCAAGCTCACCGGCGTCGCAGCCCCCCTCCCCGTCGTCAACATCGACACGGACATGATCATTCCGAAGGATTACCTGAAGACGATCAAGCGCACCGGCCTTGGCAAGGGCCTTTTCGCCGAAGCCCGCTACAATGAAGACGGCTCGGTCAATCCGGATTTCGTGCTCAATAAGCCGGCCTATCAGAACGCCAGCATTCTCGTTACCGGCGACAACTTCGGCTGCGGCTCTTCGCGCGAGCATGCACCGTGGGCACTGCTCGACTTCGGCATCCGCTGCGTGATCTCCACGTCCTTTGCCGACATCTTCTACAACAACTGTTTCAAGAACGGCATCCTGCCGATCGTCGTCAGCCAGGCCGACCTCGACAAGCTGATGGACGACGCCTCGCGCGGCTCCAACGCCATCCTCTCGGTCGACCTGGAATCCCAGGAAATCACCGGCCCGGACGGCGGCTCGGTCAAGTTCGAGGTCGATGCGTTCAAGCGCCATTGCCTCTTGAACGGCCTCGACGACATCGGCCTGACGCTGGAAAAGGCGACCGCCATCGACAGCTTCGAAAAGACCGTCGGCGCCGCGCGTCCCTGGGCTTGAAGGCAGATATGGCGCGCAAGCTCATCTCCTCGGGTTCGCCCTTCGAAAAGACGGCAGGCTATTCGCGTGCCGTCGCGATGGGTGACTGGTGCTTCGTCTCCGGCACGACCGGCTACGACTACGCCACCATGACCATGCCCGAGACGGTGGAAGAGCAGGCGCGCAACTGCCTGAAGACGATCGAGGGCGCGCTGAAGGAAGCGGGCTTCTCGCTGTCCGACGTGGTGCGCAACCACTATTACGTCACCGACGCCAGCTTCGCCGACCGGGTGTTCCCGATCTTCGGCGAAGTCTTCGGCGAGATCCGCCCGGCCGCGACCATGATCGTCTGCGACCTGATCCGCCCGGAAATGCTGATCGAGATCGAGGTCACCGCCCTTCGCGGCTGAAGACTTCTCTCACTGCCTCCCTCAAATCGATTCCGATTTTGGCCAAGATGCGGTAGTCCATGGACTTCGCTTGTCAGACCTATGCTGAACCGGAAGACGCACATGCAATTCGAAGGCACCGCCGACTATATCGCCGACAAGGACCTGATGATCGCCGTCAACGCCGCGATCCGGCTGGAGCGGCCGCTGCTGGTCAAGGGCGAGCCCGGCACCGGCAAGACCGAGCTTGCCCGCCAGATCGCCTCCGCCCTTGGCCTCGAGCTGATCGAATGGAGCGTCAAGTCGACCACCAAGGCGCAGCAGGGTCTCTACGAATATGACGCCGTCTCGCGCCTGCGCGACAGCCAGCTCGGCGACGCGCGCGTCAACGAGGTCAGGAACTACATCCGCAAGGGCAAGCTCTGGCAGGCCTTCGAGGCCGACCGGCGCGTGGTGCTTCTGATCGACGAGATCGACAAGGCCGACATCGAGTTTCCGAACGATCTGTTGCAGGAACTCGACCGCATGGAATTCCATGTCTACGAGACCGGCGAGATGATCGGCGCCCGCCATCGGCCGATCGTCATCATCACCTCCAACAACGAGAAGGAGCTGCCGGACGCATTTCTGCGCCGTTGCTTCTTCCACTATATCCGCTTTCCCGACGCGGACACGCTCGCCCGCATCGTCGAGGTGCATTATCCCGGCATTCGCAAGACGCTGCTGTCGGCTGCCCTTGCCGCCTTCTACGACATCCGCCAGGTGCCGGGCCTGAAGAAGAAGCCGTCCACGTCGGAAGCGCTCGACTGGATCCGGCTGCTGGTCGCCGACGAGGTCGATCCGGCAGACTTGAGAGCCGACCCCAAGACCATGTTGCCGAAACTGCACGGCGCGCTTTTGAAGAACGAGCAGGACGTGCACCTGTTCGAGCGCCTGGCCTTCATGGCCCGCCGCGACGGATGAAACCTGACGCGCACAAGGTGCTGATCTACGCCACCTGGCGCGGCCGATTGTTGGTCTTCGACGAGCCGGACTTTCCCGAGATCGAATTGCAGGTGCCCGGCGGCACGATGGAAGCGGGTGAGAACCCGGTGCAGGCGGCTGCGCGGGAGTTTGTCGAGGAGACGGGGCTGACGCCATCGGAGGCGTTCACTCACCTCGACACGCAGGACTATTTTTTCCTGAAGGATGGCAGGACGATCTGCCATCGACGGCACTATTTTCACGTCGCGCTCACCGGAGAGCAGCAGGAAAGCTGGTTGCATCAGGAAATGACGCCCTTTGGCGGCGGTGCGCCGATCCGGTTTCGCTTCTTCTGGCTTGGCTTCGAGGAGGCTGATCGCCGGCTGGGTTATGGCATGCGGGATGCTCTAGCCCTGCTACAGACTGGCCCCTCACCCTAACCCTCTCCCCGCAGGCGGGGAGAGGGGACGAGGACGACGGCTGGCTCCAAGCCGAGACGTGCGGATAGCGAACCCGACTACCAAGATAGGCCGAACGGCCGCTGAGCTTGTGGAACGATCGGGTGCGGCAAGCCCTCTTCTCCCTGCGGGAGAAGAGGCCGGCAGGCGGATGAGAGGGCCGCCCAAACCCGCCCGAATCGTTTTTCTTGACCCCCGCGGCCCACTCGCGCTATCAAATTCCCCGTGGTGATTTGGCCGGCCGGCTTGCAGCCACGTTAAACAAGTCGCTAAAGGGCCGAGGAAAGTTGGATTTCCGAGGACCGGTCGCGATCAATCGCCGCCGGTTTTTTTGTATTGATCGAGTGGAAGCTCCCATGCCCATCAAGATACCCGATACGCTGCCTGCCTTCGAAACCCTCGCGACCGAGGGTGTGCGGGTGATGACCGAGACCGTGGCGATCCGTCAGGATATCCGCCCGCTCCAGATCGGGCTCCTGAACCTCATGCCGAACAAGATCAAGACCGAGATCCAGATGGCGCGCCTGATCGGCGCCTCGCCGCTGCAGGTAGAACTGTCGCTGGTGCGCATCGGCGCCCACCGGGCAAAGAACACCTCGGAAGATCACCTGCTCGCCTTCTACGAGACCTGGGAAGAGGTCAGCGCCCGCAAGTTCGACGGCTTCATCATAACAGGCGCCCCGGTCGAGACGCTGGACTACGAGGACGTCACCTACTGGGACGAGCTGAAGCGCATCCTTGACTGGACAGAAACCAACGTGCATTCGACGCTCAACGTCTGCTGGGGCGCGATGGCGGCGATCTACCATTTCCACGACGTGCCGAAATATCCGCTGAAGGAAAAGGCCTTCGGCGTCTATCGCCACCAGAACCTCAACCGTTCCTCTGTCTATCTCAACGGCTTCTCCGACGATTTCGCGGTTCCGGTCTCGCGCTGGACCGAGGTCCGCCGTGCCGACATCGACAGGGTGCCCAGCCTCGAAATCCTGATGGAATCAAAAGAAATGGGCGTCTGCCTGGTGCATGAGAAAAAGGGCAACCGGCTCTACATGTTCAACCACGTGGAGTATGATTCGACCTCGCTGTCGGACGAGTACTTCCGGGATGTGGATGCGGGCGTGCCGATCAAGCTGCCGCACGACTATTTCCCGCACAATGATTCGACCCTACCGCCTCAGAACCGCTGGCGCAGCCATGCCCATCTGTTTTTCGGCAACTGGATCAACGAGATGTACCAGACGACACCCTATGATCTCCAGGAGATCGGTACCAAAAAGAGCTGACACTGAGCGATGTTCATTCCCTTCTTCCTCGAACTCAAGGCGGCGAAGGTCCCGGTCACGCTCCGGGAATTCCTGTCCTTGATCGAGGGGATGGAGGCGGGCATCGCCGCCTTCGACGTCGAGGCCTTCTACTATCTGGCCCGCACGGCGCTGGTGAAGGACGAGCGCCATATCGACCGTTTCGACCAGGTGTTTCAGCACTGCTTTTCCGGGCTCGAAGCGGTCAACCCGATGGAAGAGGGCGAAGTGGCCACGATCCCCGAGGACTGGCTGCGCAAGCTCGCGGAAAAACACCTGAGCGAGGAAGAAAAACGTCTGATCGAGGCGCTCGGCGGCTTCGACAAGCTGATGGAGACCTTGCGCCAGCGGCTGCAGGAGCAGAAGGCCCGGCATCAGGGCGGGTCAAAATGGATCGGCACCGCCGGCACCTCGCCCTTCGGCGCCTATGGCTACAATCCTGAGGGGGTCCGGATCGGCCAGGACCAGTCGCGTCACCGCCGCGCCGTCAAGGTCTGGGACCGGCGCGAATTCAGGGATTACGACGACACCGTCGAGCTAGGCACCCGCAACATCAAGGTGGCGCTGAAGAGGCTCCGGCGCTGGGTGCGCCAGGGGGCTGCCGACGAGCTTGATCTCGGCGGCACGATCCGCGCCACCGCCGAACACGGCTATCTCGACGTGGTGACGCGGCCTGAGCGCCGCAATGCCGTGAAGCTCCTGATGTTCTTCGACGTCGGCGGTTCGATGGACGACCATATCCGGATCGTCGAGGAACTGTTCTCGGCTGCCCGCGGCGAGTTCCGCCACATGGAGCACTTCTACTTCCACAATTGCATCTACGAGGGCCTGTGGAAGGACAACCGCCGCCGCCGCGTCGATATCACCCGCACCACCGAGGTGCTGCGCACCTATGGCGGCGACTATCGCGCCATCTTCGTCGGCGACGCCTCGATGAGCCCCTACGAGATCAGCCATCCCGGCGGCTCGGTCGAGCACTGGAACGACGAGGCAGGCGCCCTCTGGCTGTCACGTTTGACGGCGCACTTCCCGCGCTCGATCTGGCTCAATCCGGTGCCGGAACAGCACTGGGGCTACACCCAGTCGATCGCCATGGTGAAAAGCCTGTTCGAGGGGCGCATGTTTCCCCTGACGCTTGCCGGACTACAGGGCGCGACCAAGCAGCTGTCGCGCTGACATGACCGCAGAGGCCACCGTAGCACCTTGAATAGCTGGGCGTTTTTGCCCTCGCGCCGGAGACGATGCATGGCGACATTTAGTATGATTTTCCGGTTGCCGTGCCCTTGGAAATGACGCAGGTTGCTGCGATCGCATCGCTGCATGTTTCCTTGGACACGAACCGAGCCAAGGGCAAAACCAGCAGCAATTCAAAAGTGTACGGCGAGCTTTGCGCATCTGGGGAGACGCGCAGCGCCGTAGTGGGAGCCAGCGGTGAACATGCATCAGAACACGGAAATCTTCGGCCACCTGCCATCCGGCGAGCCGGTCTATCGTGTGGTGCTCACCGGCGGCGGCCTCACGGCCCACGTGCTCAGCTGGGGCGCGGTGATCCAGGATCTTCGTCTCGAGGGCCACGAGCCGCCGCTCGTGCTCGGCTTCGCCGATCTCGAGAGCTATCTCGCCCACTCGCCCTATCTCGGCGCAACGCCAGGGCGATGCGCCAATCGCATCGGCAACGGGCGCTTCACGCTCGATGGCGAGACCTACCAGCTTGAGCTGAATGAAAAGGGCGTCACCCACCTGCACGGCGGCAGCGACAATATCGGCAAGCGCAACTGGACGATCACCCGCCAGGCGCCTGACAGCGTGACGCTCGTGATCACCGATCCGGACGGACGAGCCGGCTATCCCGGCAATTGTCAGGTCACCTGCACCTACGCACTGAAGCCCGATGGCGTGTTGAGCGTTGTCTACGAGAGCAGCACGGACCGGGCGACGCTCGCCAATGTCTGCCAGCACAGCTACTTCAACCTCGACGGCGGTGCCGACGCGCTCGGCCACGACATCATGATCGCTGCCGACCATTATCTGCCGACCACCGACTTGCAGGTGCCGACCGGCGAGATCCGTGCCGTCGAGGGCACCGCCTTCGATCTCAGGGAAATGACGCCGCTCCGTCGCCAGTCTGAAGGCGAACGCATCACCTACGACCACAATTTCTGCCTCTCCGACGAGCGCATGGCCAAACACTCGGTGGCGCTGGCCCGCAGCATCAATTCCGGTGTGACGCTCGAAGTGCTGACCACCGAGCCCGGCGTGCAGCTCTATACCGGCGCCAAGCTGAACATTCCCGTCCCAGGCCTCGAAGGCCGTCGCTATGGCCCCTTCGCCGGTTTCTGCCTGGAAACCCAGGTGTGGCCGGATGCGATCAACCATTCAGGCTTCCCGAACGCGGTGCTGCGCCCGGGCGAGACCCGCCACCAGGAAACGGACTACGTTTTCATGAAGAGCTGATGCGGACGGGGCCGTCAGAACACCGGGCCTTCCCCGCAAAAATCGCTTGAAAATACATGAGTAAAAAAGTTAAGTATTGTCCGTTGGGGCAGGGCATGTGCTGTCCGGGTGAATTCGGACTGCTGGCCTATGAGTGCGGGGGACAAAGACAAGCGGAAGGCGATCTATATCGCCCATCGTCCCGCCCTTCTCGCCTATGCCCGGCTGATCGCCGGTTCGCGCGCCGAGGCGGAGGACCTGGTCCAGGAGGCCTTCATTCGCTTCTCGCCGGAACATGCCGACACCACGCTGTCGCCCCGGGCCTACCTTATCCGCATTGTCCGCAACCTCGCCTTCAACCTGAAAAAACGCAGGCGCTACGAAAGCCTTCAGGCAGTCGAAAACCTGCCCTTCTGGGGCCAACCGCAGCCGATGGACACGCCCGAGCAGCATGTCCTTTTCTGCGACCAGGTCCGCAGCGTCACATCGATCCTTGCAACCATGCCCGATGATGTCAGAACGATCGTCGAGATGTATCGGTTCGACGGCTATACGCTGCAGGAGATCGCCGACCATCTCGACCTGTCGGTCGCCACGGTCCATCGTCAGTTGAAAACGGCGATGGCCCGCCTCGCCGAGCATATGGATACCGGAATTGGTTAGCAGGCATTGCAGATGGCCCGTGCTTCCGGGAACGGCTTACCCTGCATCATGTGCTGGAAAGAGTTATTTTAGGCGATGACATCAGTTGGCAACGACAACGGCGACGAGACGCCCTTGGCCCTCGAAGAAGCGGCCGAGTGGCTGCTTCTGCTTCGCGAGCAGCCGCAGGACGCGGACCTTTGTCGGCGGTTCGAGGCGTGGCGCGCGCAATCGGCGACACACCGGGCCGCCTGGGACCGGACGACGGCGATGTGGGGCGCTCTTGGCGCTGCATCCGATCAATACGAGCGCCTCTCCCCGGCACGCGACGAAACCCCCGGCCGCAGGACGGGGGCACACGGTTCTCGATCGTCAAGACCTGCATGGCGCGGTCTCAACACACGCCCGAAGCTCGCAGCAGCCGCCGCCGTCCTCTCGATCTGCGTCGCCCTCGTGTTCGCCCCGGCCATCCTGCTTCGCCTTCAGGCCGACGAAATGACGACGACGGCCGAAACGCGAACGGTCCAGCTCGAAGACGGGAGCACGGTCGTGCTTGCCGCCGACACCGCCATCAGATCCGCTTTCGCAGACAGCGGGCGGAAGGTTACGCTTCTGGCAGGCGAAGCGTTTTTCGAGGTCGTGCCGGATGGGCGCACCTTCGTGGTTTCGGCGGGTAGCGTCGAGGTCGAAGTGCTGGGAACGGCATTCGACGTCAGGATGACGTCTGCCGGAACCGAAGTGGCGCTCGCCCGTGGGCTGGTCATGACGCGGTTTGGTGATGCGATGCGCTCGCAGGCAACGCTGAACCCTGGTGACGTCATCAGCATCGACCACGCCAGCGGCGCAGGAACGAGAGCGACGATCGCTGAAAGCGACGTCGCGCGCTGGCGCGAAGGCCGCCTCCTTGTCACCAACGAGACGATCGGGACGGTCGTCGAGATCATCCAGCGTTACCATCCGGCCTGGATCACTCTTCCCGATCGCGCACTCTCGACCAGACGGGTCAGTGGCATCTACGACCTCACCAATCCCGATCAGGCTCTGCGCGCGCTGGTGGGGCCCTATGGCGGGAAGGTGCGGTCCCTGTCCCCGCTTTTGCGCGTCGTCAGCCGGCTGTAATTAAACAGGATAAAAAAATTCAAGTTTTTTTGAGCGGCCGGCTCGAAAGCTGAAAAAAATCATCCCGCATTTTGTCTTCCGTTCTGGGGCGCCGCGCATTCGCGCGCCCACAGATCAGGAGAGAAGACTGAAATGGCATTCGTGGTACCGGTACGCTCATTCGCCGATGACGCAAGACGTTCAAGCCTCGCCCGCTGCACCCGTTTGATGGCGACGACAGCACTGGCGATGTTCTGGACAACCACGACGCTCGAGGCACAGACGACATCCGGCGGATCGTCGATCCCCGCCGGCAGCCGCACGGCCGAGGCGACCGATGATTTCGACATCCCGGCCCAGCCGCTTTCCGGTGCCCTCAGCGCCTTCAGCCGGCAAACGGGTCTGCAGATTTCCCGCCCCGCCGATCTCGGCCAGGGCACCACGTCCACCGCGCTTAAAGGTCGCTACACCACGCAGCAGGCGCTGCAACGCCTGCTGCAGGGAAGCGGCATCCGTTTCCATCTGAGCAGCGACAACGCCGCCGTTCTTGGCGCCGACGCGCCGTCACTCGACAACTCGCAACTGCCGAGCGGTACAACGCAGCTTGATGCCATTGCCGTGCGTGGCGGCCGTCTCGGCATGGCCGAGGATGTGTACACGGCCCCCAAATCCACAGTCTACATCTCCGCCGAGACGATCGATCGCTTCAGCCACCGTACCGCCGGCGACATGTTGAAGGGGCAACCGGGCGTTCAGGTCGGCGACAGCCGCAACGGCGGCGGCCTCGACGTCAACATTCGCGGGGTCCAGGGTCAGGGCCGCGTCGCCGTCACCGTCGACGGCGGCCAGCAGGCGCTCGACACCTATCGTGGCTATGCCGGCACGCAACAGCGCAGCTACATCGACCCCGACCTGATCGGCGGCGTCCTGATCAACAAGGGCCCAAGCCTTGCCGCCGGCGCTTCGGGCGCTATCGGCGGCACCGTCGAGATGCAGACGATCGGTGTTGCCGACATTCTGAAAGACGGTGAGAGCTTCGGGGTCAGGCTGAAGGGCGACATCTCGGACAACGGCATCTCGCCGCAGGAACCCCGAAGCGGCGTGCCGCGCTGGGAAAAACACAGCGCCGACGCCCGCACCGATCGCGGCAACATCTTCAATTCCGATGCCAAGTCGGGTAGCGCTGCCGTCGCCTACTCCAACGACTATTTCGATCTTGTCGGCGCCTTCGCCAAACGCAACGAGGGCAACTATTTCGCCGGCTCCCATGGTCGTGACCGCTATCGCATCTTCACGCCGCAGCGGCGTTGGGACGGCAGCACCTATCTCTACGAGGAGCAGTCGGTCGCCAAGGTCTACAAGGAGGGCGAAGAGGTCATGAACACCTCGAGCAACACCGAATCGGTGCTGCTCAAGGCGACCTTCAGGCCGACAGACGAACAGACGCTCGATGTCGGTTATCGCCATTTCGACGGCCGCTTCGGCGAAATCATGCCCTCGGTCATCTTCCGCGGCAGCAAGGACACGCTCGGCCAGTGGCCGCTCGGCTCGATGGAAATCGACGCGCTGAACGCCCGATACGCCTACGACCCCGCCGACAACGACCTGATCAACGTCAAGGCCAACGTCTGGATGACCGATGCCGACAGCGAACTGTTGAACGGCGGGCCGATGGTTCCCCGGTCGCAACGCTCCGATTTCGACAACGACTACGGCTGGGCTCGCCAGGCGAACCGCCGCTGGGGCATCGACGCCAGCAACCGGGCGGAGTTCGACACCGGCGTTGGTGCCGCGACGCTCGATTTCGGGGCCTCGTTCATGAACGAGACCATCCGGCCCGCCGACGGCGTCGTCATCACCCTTGATGACCGCAACAACAACCGGATCCTGCGCGACGGCGACCGCCAGGAAGGCAGCCTATCGGGACAATTCACGCTGCAGCCGACCGACGCGCTCTCGGTTCGCCTTGGCGGGCGCTACGTCCGGTTCAACAGCCAGGACAACAACCGGCATTCGCAGGCGATCTACGAGAAGCGGTCCTATCGAAACATCCTGCTCAAGGATGGAAACAACTGGGTGGCCAATGCCACCTGGTTCGCCGACAAGGACGGCAAGTTCACCGATGCCACCAATCCGCTGCTGAATGGCGGCAATGCGACCACCTATTCAGATTATTCCGAGGTGAAGATCAGCGATCTCAAATACAGCTCTACCACGGTCTATGCGCCGCAAGTCGCCGAGTTCGTCAAGGAATATCAGTATGGCGATCAGCTCAGGCGAGATGACGGCGGCTTCGCGCCGGCCTTCGGCATCAGCCACAACATCACTGAAGACACCCTTGTCTATCTGAACTACACCGAGGGGTTACGCATGCCGGGCCTGTTCGAATCCTCGCAAGGGACTCTCCAGGTCACGCAATCCGCCACGCTGAAGCCGGAGCGGTCCCGCGCCTGGGAAATCGGCGCAAGCACCGTGGCATCGGATCTCCTGACGCCGGGCGACACCGCCGGCCTCAAGCTCGCCTACTTCAACACAAAAATCGACGACTACATCACCCGCTTCTATAACCCCGCGGGCAACGGCATGATGCTGATGGGCAATGCCGAGAGCTTCAAGGTGTCCGGCCTGGAACTGCAGGCCAACTACGACGAGGGTCGCTTCTTCGCCGACCTCTCGACCACCTACTATTTCAATGCCGAAACGTGCGACCCTGTTGTCGCGGCACAGCTGCGCGCGGCGGCCAGCCAGTACGTACCCACCCACAACACGCCCGACTGCACGCCCGGCGGCTTCAGCGGCTCCTACGCCAACACCCAAAATCCGCCCAAGGTTGCCGTCAACGTCACCGCCGGGGCCCGTTTCCTCGACGAAACGCTGACCATCGGCGGGCGCATGACCTATACCAGCGGCCCGGTCGAAAAGCTCGACAAGCCCTGGCAGAAAAATGTCACGGCTGCACAGGTCTATTACCATCCGGTCGCCGTCTTCGACGCCTTCCTGGCCTACGAACTGCGCGAGGATGCCGTGTTGAACCTGTCGGTCGAAAATCTCACCGACCGCTATTATCTGGATCCGCTGGCCCAAAGCATGATGCCGGCGCCCGGGAGAACCTTCCGTGCCGGCCTGACGATGAAATTCTGATCCGGTTTAGGGGTTTGGGAAACGGTGTGGCCAGCCGCACCGTTTTCGCATTCATTGCGGCGGCGAAGAACGGCGAACCATCGCGACGTTGATAACCCGGCCGAGATCCCGATGCGCGACGGCGACCGTGATCCGGTCGATATGCGCTTACATTTCAAGTGGTTGGGAGAAATTGGAGCGGGTGAGGCGATTCGAACGCCCGACCCCAACCTTGGCAAGGTTGTGCTCTACCCCTGAGCTACACCCGCTCATCAACCTCGGCCCGGGGGGTAGTCGGTGGACCGTGGCGTCGGCGCTGTCTTGCGGCGACGGGCGGTATATGGCCTAAGCGATTTTGGAATGCAACAGGGAAATGACGAGAAATCGAATATTTTTTGGGAGACCCCTCGCAAAGCCCGGAAATGCCGCGTTTTTGCCGAGCATCGCCGCCTGTGAGATTGCGCCTCGATGGGCTTCTCCCCTAAAGCAGGATCGAAAAAGAACGCCAAGGGATGAGAATCATGGGTGAATCACAGCCGAAAACCGCCGAAGACCTCTTCAATTTTCTCGACGGACTTGGGATCGAGCACAAGACCAAGCAGCACGAACCGGTTTTCACCGTCGCCGAATCGGTGGCGCTGCGTGACGAGATCCCCGGAGGCCACACGAAAAACCTGTTCGTGAAGGACAAGAAGGACAACTACTTCCTGCTGACCGTCGAGGAACACGCGACGGTGGACCTGAAGACCGTTCACCAGGTGATCGGCGCGGCAAGCAAGGTCTCCTTCGGCAAGCCGGAAAAACTGATGGAATATCTGGGCGTCATTCCGGGCGCCGTGACCGCCTTCGGCGCGATCAACGATACGCAGGGCAACGTCAAGGTGATCCTCGACGAGGAGCTGATGAAATTCGACATCGTCAATTGCCATCCGCTTTCCAATGACGCGACCACCTCGATCGCCTCCAGGGATCTGTTGCGGTTCATGGAAGCGACCGGACACGAACCGCTTGTCTTGAAAGTCACGGCCTGACATACGATCTTTGGCGCGAATGCAGTATGCTGGACGACGGGCCGGCGAGGAGAGAAGAATGACGGGCAGCGACAATCCCTACGCAGGGTCTTTCGGCACTCAGATGACGGGCGCGGCCTCCTTCGGCCAGCCGGCGCCGGCGGCTGCCGCCGGTGGCGACCTGATCAAGGAAACCACCACCGCCAACTTCACCAAGGACGTGCTCGACGCCTCCAGGCAACAGCCGGTTCTCGTCGACTTCTGGGCCCCCTGGTGCGGCCCTTGCAAGCAGCTGACACCCGTCATCGAAAAGGTGGTCACCGAGGCCGCCGGCCGCGTCAAGCTCGTCAAGATGAACATCGACGATCACCCGTCGATCGCCGGCCAGCTCGGTATCCAGTCGATTCCGGCGGTCATCGCCTTCGTCGGTGGACGTCCGGTCGACGGCTTCATGGGTGCCGTTCCCGAAAGCCAGATCAAGCAGTTCATCGAAAAGATCGCCGGCCCCGCCGTCGATGACAGCAAGGCCGAGATCGAAGCGGTTCTCGCCGACGCCAAGGCCCTTATCGATGCCGGCGATGCTGAGAACGCCGCCGGCCTCTTTGGCGCGGTGCTGCAGGCCGATCCTGAAAACGTCGTGGCGATCGCCGGCATGGTTGATTGCATGATTGCGCTTGGCCAGCTCGCAGAAGCCCGCGAGGCGCTTTCCAGCCTGCCGGAAGACCTCGCCAAGGACGCCGGCATCACGGCGATCGGCAAGAAGCTCGACCAGATCGAGGAAGCCCGCAAGCTCGGCGACCCCAACGAGTTCGAGCGCCGCCTGGCCGCAAATCCCGACGATCACGAGGCGCGCGTGCTGCTCGCCAAGATCCGCAACGTCGAGGGCGACCGGACGGCTGCCGCCGATCACCTGCTGACGATCATGAAGCGCGATCGGACTTTCGACGACGACGGCGCGCGCCGCGAGCTCCTCTCTTTCTTCGAGGTCTGGGGACCGAAGGATCCGGCAACGATCGCCGCCCGGCGCAAGCTGTCGTCGATCCTGTTTTCCTGACCCGGCCAGGCATGGATCGAATGGGGGCGGTCTGCGCCCCCAACCGTATCGGACCAAGATCCACATTCATCCATGAAGATCGGCGTGTTCCTCCCTTGAGATTTTCGAGGAGCGCACCATTTCTTGATCTGACTGACCACGCTTCCTTGGCGGGGCAAGAGCGAATACCGGCAGGGTCTATCGGAAATGCACGTCGGAAATGCACGTTATCTCGGTCCGAAGGACTTGCCGGAGGTCATTCCGGTGTTTCCGTTGACCGGTGCGTTGCTGCTTCCGGGCGCCCAGCTGCCGCTCAACATCTTCGAGCCGCGCTATCTTGCCATGCTCGATGACGCGCTGTCCGGCAATCGCCTGATCGGCATTGTGCAGCCATCCTTCTGCGAGGGCCGCAACGACACGGCGACCGGCCCGATGCAGGCGCTCTGCGAGGTGGGCTGCATCGGCCGGATCACCTCCTTTGCCGAGACCGGCGATGGCCGCTACATCAGCTCGCTCACCGGCGTGTGCCGCTACCGGCTGTTTTCCGAGGTCGCCGGTACGCGCGGCTACCGCCGCTTCCGCATCGGTCCCTTTGCCGCCGATCTCGAGAACCGCGACGACGAGACCCTCGTCGACCGGGCGGCGCTGCTTGCCGCCTTCAAGGCCTATCTCGAAGCCAACAAGCTGAAGGCCGACTGGGAAAGCGTCGAGCGGGCAAGCAACCGCACGCTCGTCAATTCCATGGCGATGATGTCGCCCTATGGCCCGGCGGAAAAGCAGGCGCTGCTGGAAGCACCCGATCTCAAGACCCGCGCGGAAACCCTGATCGCCATCACCGAAATCGTGCTTGCCCGCGACTTCGGCGATATGGACAGCATCCTGCAGTGAGCGGCGTCAAATGGATGTGAACGCCAGCAAGGTCGATCCGAAACTGCTCGAGCTGCTCGTCTGCCCCCTGACCAAGGGGCGCCTCAGCTACCACGCCGAGGCCGGTGAACTCATCTCGGAGAAGGCGCGCCTTGCCTATCCGATCCGCGACGGCGTGCCGATCATGCTGATCTCCGAGGCCCGCAAGATCGAGGATTGAGGGCGGCCCGCAGAGTCGCGCAGAGCCTTGCAATTGCTCCTCATCCGGCCTGCCGGCCACCTTCTCTCCGCAAGCGGGGAGAAGGAAACGCGTGGCACGCCGACGGGCAAAACCTCTTCTTTTGACGTTAACATCGTCGCGCACGCGGCCTGGTCCCCTCTCCCCGCCTGCGGGGAGAGGGTTAGTCCTCGGGTTAAACCCGAGGAGAGGGGCAAACTCATCGATACGATGCTTTGACCGTCAGATCGGTTGGCCTGACAGCAACCGCGGATCGGTTTCGCCGGCGATTCCGGCCGCCTGGCGGATGAAGAAGCTCTTGAGCGAAGGCAGGCGATCGACCAGACCGAGACCGAAGTCGCGGGCGATCCGGACCGGAGTGATATCGTTCGAGAACAGCCGGTTGAGCACGTCCGTCGTCACCCCCATGCGGAAAGTATCGAACCGTCGCCAGCTCTGGTAGCGCTCGAGCACGGCGAGCGAACCGATGTCGAGGCCGAGGCGGTCCGCCTCGACGATCGTCTCGGCAAGTGCTGCCACATCCTTGAAGCCGAGATTGAGCCCCTGTCCGGAGATCGGGTGGATGCCATGGGCCGCGTCCCCGGCCAGCGCGAAGCGCGGCTTGACGAAGTCGCGTGCGAGCGTGAGACCGAGCGGAAAGGCCCGCCTGCCGCCGACCACCTTCAGGTGGCCGAGCTTGTGGCCGAAGCGCCGTTCCAGTTCTTCCTCGAACAGGAAATCGTCGCCCTTGACCAGCCGATCGGCATCTTCGGTGCGTTCCGTCCAGACCAGCGAGGACCGGTTGTTCTTGAGCGGCAGGGTCGCAAAAGGGCCGGCCGGCAGGAAATGTTCCTCTGCCGTGCCCTCGTGCGGCCGCTCATGCTCGACGGTCGTGACGATCCCGGCCTGGCCGTAGTCGAATTCGACGGTCTTGATGCCGGCGGCATCGCGCAGCTTCGAGCGCACACCGTCGCAGGCAACCAGCAGCCGCGCTTCCAGCTGTTCGCCGCTGCCAAGCGTCACGGCGACCGCATGGTCACCGCTCTTGAAGGTCTCGACCATCGTCGACTGACGTATGACGACGCCAAGCGCCTCGCCGGCGGCCCGGAGCGCGCCGACCATCGCCGTGTTCGGCACCATATGGGCAAAGGGCCGCCCCTCGCCGCCATCGCCGTCAAACGTCAGGAAAACCGGGCGCACCGGATCGGCTGCCTTCGAATCGGTGATCACCATGCGACGGATCGGCTCGGCCTCCGGCGCGATCTGATCCCAGACGCCGAGCACGTCGAGCATGCGCTCGGCGGCCGACGCCACGGCCGAGGCGCGCTCGTCCTTCTTCCAGGCGCCTTCCGGCGCACCGTCGATCACCATCACGTCCAGATGCGGCGCCGCCTTCTTCAAGGATACCGCGAGCGAAAGCCCGACATAGCCGCCACCGGCAATCAAGACATCGAGCATCGGCTTTCTCCGTCGCACTTGAGCATCGTTTTATGTCTATATAGATCAATGCCATCGACGTTCCTACCATCGGAGACTGCCGAAAATGTCGCGCCCCGCTGAGACCGCCACGCCCATGGATGCGCTGCTGGCCATTCTCGATCTCGAGAAGCTCGAGGAAAACCTGTTTCGCGGCCGGAGCCCCCAGGTCGGCTGGCAACGCGTCTTCGGCGGCCAGGTGATCGGCCAGGCGCTGGTCGCCGCCCAGCGCACCGTGGATGCAGACCGCTTCGTCCATTCGCTGCACGCCTATTTCATGCGGCCGGGTGACCCGTCGGTGCCGATCATCTACGAAGTCGACCGCATCCGTGACGGATCGAGCTTCGCCACGCGCCGGGTCGTCGCCATCCAGCACGGCAAGGCGATCTTCTCGATGTCGGCGTCGTTCCAGTACGACGAGGACGGCTTCGACCACCAGTTCGACATGCCCAAGCTCGCGATGCCCGAGACATTGCCGGGCGAACAGGAGCTGAAAGAGAAGTTCCTTGTCCATGCACCCGAAGCGATCCGTCGCTACTGGGAGCGGCCGAGGCCGATCGAGATCCGCCCCGCTTCGTTCGAACACTACTTTACCCGCACCGACGGCAAGCCGATCCAGGACGTCTGGGTCAAGGCCGTCGGCACGGTCCCGGACGAGCGCCACATCCAGGCGGCGATCCTTGCCTATCTCTCCGACATGACCCTGCTCGACACCTCGCTCTACGCCCACGGCACCTCGGTCTTCGACCGCAACCTGCAGGTGGCAAGCCTCGACCACGCCATGTGGTTTCACCGCCCCTGCAAGATGGACGACTGGCTGCTCTACACCCAGGACAGCCCGAGCGCCCATGGTGCCCGCGGGATGACCAGAGGCAGCCTTTTTACGCGTTCCGGCGTGCTGATTGCCTCCGTCGCCCAGGAAGGGCTGATCCGGAAAAAGGCATCTGAATAGAAAACGAGCAGATTCTTCAATCTGCCTATTTTTTAATCTTCTAAATTGACAATTCCATGATGCGCCGCAGCAACATCGCTGCGGCGTTTGTTTTTTCTATTTATTTTCATAAACTTAGGACAGGCGTCAGAATCTGGCACGCCCCTTGAATGTCACAGTCCGGTTGCACGGCGCTTGGGGCGCTCCGCAGCAAGGAGAGACGGCCTCCGCCGGAGGCGAACAAGGATGAAACCAGATGAAAATTGTGATGGCCATTATCAAGCCGTTCAAGCTCGATGAGGTTCGCGAAGCCCTCACTGCTGTCGGCATCCAGGGCCTGACCGTGACCGAAGTCAAAGGCTACGGCCGCCAGAAGGGGCATACCGAAATTTACCGCGGCACCGAATACGCCGTCAGCTTCCTGCCGAAACTGAAGGTCGAGATCGCCGTACCGTCCGAACTCGTCGACAAGGCGGTGGAAGCCATCGCCGCGGCCGCCAAGACCGGCCAGATCGGCGACGGCAAGATCTTCGTCTACGCCATTGACCATGCGGTGCGCATTCGCACCGGCGAAACCGATTCAGAAGCGTTGTAAACCACGCCGTTCAGGGAGCACTACTCGATGTCATCACTTAAGCTTTCCACCTCTCTTGGACGCCTGGGCGCATTGACCGCCGCCCTGCTTGCGCCGGTTGTCGCCTTCGCGCAGGAAGCAGCGCCCGCCGCAACCGCAGCAGCTGCCGCCGCGCCGGTTCCGGACAAGGCGGACACCGCCTTCATGTTCATCTCGACGCTTCTCGTCTTCTTCATGCTGATCCCGGGCCTCGCGCTCTTTTACGGCGGCCTGGTGCGCGCCAAGAACATGCTGTCGGTGCTGATGCAGTGCACCGTCATCGGCGCGACGATGATGATCGTCTGGGTCGTCTACGGCTATTCCTTCGCCTTCGGCGGCTCGACCAGCCCCTATTTCGGCGGCTTCGCCAAGATGTTCCTCGCCGGCGTCACCGGTGAGACCACGTCGGCCACCTTCTCGGAAGGCGTCGTCATTCCGGAATACATCTTCATGCTGTTCCAGATGACCTTCGCGGCACTGACGCCGGCGCTGATCATCGGCGCCTTCGCCGAGCGCATCAAGTTCTCGGCAGCGGTGCTGTTCTCGGTCCTCTGGGCGACCTTCGTCTACTTCCCGATCGCCCACATGGTCTGGGACGGCAACGGCCTGCTCTTCGGCATGGGCGCGCTCGACTTTGCCGGCGGCACCGTCGTTCACATCAACGCCGGCGTTGCAGGCCTCATCGGCGCGATCATGGTCGGCAAGCGCACCGGTTACGGCCGCGACATGATGGCGCCGCACTCCATGACCCTGACGCTGGTCGGTGCAGCCATGCTCTGGTTCGGCTGGTTCGGCTTCAACGCCGGCTCCAACCTCGAGGCTTCGGGTGGCGCGATGCTCGCAACCGTCAACACCTTCCTCGCAACGGCTGCCGCCATTCTCTCCTGGTCGGCCGTCGAAACCTTCACCCGCGGCAAGGCCTCGATGCTGGGCGCTGCTTCGGGCATGATCGCCGGCCTCGTCGCCATCACACCGGCCGCCGGCATTGCCGGCCCGATGGGCGCGATCGTCATGGGCGTGATCGTCTCGCCGCTTTGCTACTTCTTCGTCTCGGTGGTGAAGAACAATTTCCACTATGACGACACGGCAGACGTCTTCGGCGTCCACGGCGTTGGCGGCTTCTTCGGCGCGCTTGCGACCGGCATCTTCGCCTCCTCGTCGCTCGGCGGCATCGGTTATGCCGACGGCGTCACCATGGGCGGCCAGTTCATGACCCAGCTGACCGCCGTCGCCATCACCATCGTGTGGTGCGGCGTCGTCTCGGTCATCCTTTACAAGGTGGTGGACGTTGTCGTCGGCCTCAGGGTCTCGGTCGAAGCCGAGCGCGAAGGTCTCGACCTTTCGTCCCACGGCGAAGCTGCCTACCACAGCTAAGCGGATCGCGGCGCTCGCATCGGGCGCCGCCTATCGTCCCGTCGCGATCCGCTTGACGCGGATCGCCTTTGGCCCGGACCCGAAAGGTCCGGGCTTTTTTGTGACCTTTCGGACGCTCTTGGCACCCGCTGTCATCCGCTATTTTAGCGGCATCTACGCATGGTTAATGTCGCATTAACTGTACTCCGTTTAGGTTGATTCTCATGGCGCGCAATGCGCCCAAGAGATCGAGACGGGCAACAGGCAACATGAGCAGAAGCAATCCGGCAGCGCTTGACGGCCATTCCAACCGGTTCGTGCTAACCACATTCGTTTGGCGACAGATCGCGTCGCTGGCGGGCTTTGCGCTGTTCGGCGCACTGGCGCTGGCGATTGCGGCGCTGTCGACCTGGAACGTCGCCGACCCGAGCTTCTCCTACGCAACGTCCGAAGCACCGACCAACGTGCTCGGCTATGCGGGCGCCGCCTTCGCCGATATCTTCATGCAGTTCTTCGGCCTTGCCAGTGTCGTCGCCCTGCTCCCGGCCGTTGCCTGGGCGCTGGTGCTGATCGGCGGCAAGCGCTTCGACAAGATCTTCAAGCGTCTCGCCTTCTGGTTCATCGGCTCGGTGCTGGCCGGTGCTGCCTTGAGCTGCGTTCCGGCACCGATCACCTGGCCACTGCCGAACGGACTTGGCGGCGTCTTCGGCGACATGATCCTTCGTTTTCCGGCCCTTTTCACCGGCGCCTTCCCGACCGGCACGCTCGCCACGATTCTTGCCTGCATCTTCGCCGCACCGGCCGCCTGGTTCCTCATCTACAGTGCCGGCCTGATCGGTGTCAGCGACGAGGTGGAGGACGAAGAGGTCGTCGAACCGACGCCGAGCAAGGCGCGCACCGTGCGCGACGAACTCGACGAGGACGACAGCGAAGGCCCCTTCACCCTGCTGATGGGCTCGTTCGCCCACATGCGCTACACCGTGCATGCGCGCGTCCGGCGCATTTTCGGCATGAGCGGCACGCGCAGCACACCCAAGCGCCAGTACGACGAACCCTACGACTTCAACAATGACGAGTTCGGCACGCTGAACGAGCCGGCCCGGCCAAAGCCGATGGCCGCCGGCGACCGCATCGAACCCTCGCTCGACCGCTCGGAACGCCGCGTCCTGACCCCGCCGCCGATCATGGCCGACGAGGACGACGACGACCTGCCCTTCGATATCGACGAGCGCCGCCCCGCCGGCATCCTGCCCGACGACGATTACGACGCAGCCGCCGATTGGGCGCCCAAGGCGGCACCGCCGAAGCAGGGCCTGCCGAAGGCAGGATCCCGCGTCTCGACGCCTGCCCCTCGCCCGAAGTCGGGCCAGCGGGTCGAGCGCGAAGCCCAGCGCTCCTTCGTTGAAGACAATGACGGCGACTTCACCCTGCCGCCGATGCATTTCCTCGCCGAACCGAAGAACGTCAGCCGCGACGCCTCGCTGTCTCCAGACGCGCTCGAACAGAATGCGCGCATGCTCGAGGGCGTGCTCGAGGATTTCGGCGTCAAGGGCGAGATCATCCATGTGCGTCCCGGCCCGGTCGTTACCCTCTACGAACTGGAGCCGGCACCCGGCATCAAGTCCTCGCGCGTCATCGGCCTTGCCGACGACATCGCCCGCTCGATGAGCGCGATCGCCGCCCGCGTCGCCGTCGTTCCCGGCCGCAACGCCATTGGCATCGAGCTGCCGAACCAGCGGCGCGAAACCGTCTATCTGCGTGAACTCATCGGCTCGCGCGATTTCGAGACCTCGAAGGCCCGCCTTGCCATGGCGCTCGGCAAGACGATCGGTGGCGAACCTGTTGTTGCCGACCTCGCCAAGATGCCGCATCTGCTCGTCGCCGGCACCACCGGCTCGGGCAAGTCTGTCGCGATCAACACCATGATCCTGTCGCTGCTCTATCGCCTGAGCCCCGACCAGTGCCGGCTGATCATGATCGACCCGAAGATGCTCGAACTCTCCGTCTATGACGGCATCCCGCACCTGCTTTCGCCCGTCGTCACCGACCCCAAGAAGGCGGTCGTGGCGCTGAAGTGGACCGTGCGCGAGATGGAAGAGCGCTACAAGAAGATGTCGAAGATCGGCGTGCGCAACATCGACGGCTTCAACAGCCGCGTCGAGCAGGCGCTTGCCAAGGGCGAGCAGATCACCCGTACGGTCCAGACCGGCTTTGACCGCCAGACCGGCGAGGCGATGTACGAGACGGAAGAATTCGATCTGGCGCCGATGCCCTACATCGTCGTCATCATCGACGAAATGGCCGACCTGATGATGGTCGCCGGCAAGGATATCGAAGGCGCCGTGCAGCGCCTGGCGCAGATGGCGCGCGCCGCCGGCATCCATGTCATCATGGCGACGCAGCGCCCGTCGGTCGACGTCATCACCGGCACGATCAAGGCCAACTTCCCGACCCGCATCTCCTTCCAGGTGACCTCGAAGATCGACAGCCGCACGATCCTTGGCGAACAGGGCGCCGAGCAGCTGCTCGGCATGGGCGACATGCTCTACATGGCTGGCGGCGGACGCATCCAGCGCGTCCACGGCCCCTTCGTTTCCGACACCGAGGTTGAAGACGTCGTCGCCTATCTCAAGACCCAGGGCGTGCCGCAGTATCTCGACGCCATCACCGAGGATGACGACGAAGACGGCGAAGGCGGCGGACCGTCCGGCACCTCAAACCTTGCCGATTCCGACGATCCCTACGACCAGGCGGTCGCAGTCGTGCTTCGCGACGGCAAGGCCTCCACCTCCTACGTTCAACGTCGCCTCGGGATCGGATACAATCGTGCCGCATCGCTGATCGAACGTATGGAACAGGAAGGCATCATCGGCCCGGCAAACCACGCCGGAAAACGCGAGATCCTGGTTCCAACCGAAGAATAGAGCCGTTTCGGCGAGCTTTGGAACGGCAGGCGAAACCGATAACGGTCATGTGAGAGTGCGAGCCGAAAAGCTCGAAAAAGGTGCCTTGAAGGCGCCGCACTTGCGCTCCAGATGATCTGGTAAATGAAGGAGACCGAGATGACAGAGACCAAGACAGGCGCGCGCAACCACCCGGTAATAACGCGCCGCCTTTTCGTGTGCGGGCTTGCGGCAATCGCCGGCGCCGGTAGCACCGGTCTCGACGTCAGCCAAGCCTTCGCACAGGCACCGGGCGCCGCCCAGAAAATCGCCGATCATTTCTCCTCGGTGAAGACCATGGCCGGCGAATTCGTGCAGTTCGGCCCGCGCGGCGAGCAGACCGGCGGCAAGTTCTACATCCGCCGCCCCGGCCGCATTCGCTTCAACTACGAGGCCCCCTCGCCCATGCGCGTCATTGCCGACGGAAAGTCCGTCGTCATCGGCAACATGAAGCTGAAGACCTGGGACATCTACCCGCTGTCGAAGACGCCGCTCAATCTCCTGCTGAGCGAGAAGATCGACCTTACCGGCAAGATGGTGCGCGGCGTCAAGGAAGAATCCGACCTCATCACCATCGTGCTTGGCGACCGCTCGATCTTCGGCGATTCGACCATCACTATGATGTTCGACCCGAAGACCTACGACCTGCGCCAGTGGACGATCACCGACGCGCAGAAGAAGGACACCTCGGTGATGATCTTCAACGTCCAGACCGGCATGGCGCTGGACGACAAGGTCTTCCAGATCCCCTACGACGAGGTTCGCAACAAGAAGGGCGGCTGAGCGGTTTCGTTCTCTGCCACTGTCGCAATAAGGCCGCCCTCTCCGGTGCGGCCTTTTTTCATGGGTTTGCCTTGCCGCGTTCCTTGTCCCGGCGCTCTGGACCTGCTTAAAGCTGCGACCAGACATCCATCTCAAGCCGGCTTCCCGTCGCGAAGACCAGGCTCCAGCCGATCAGGGAATACGCATGGCCCTTTCCGTCGCCACATGGAACATCAATTCCGTTCGCCTGCGCATGCCGCTCGTCGAGCACCTCCTCAAAACCTGGCAGCCGGACATTCTCTGCCTGCAGGAAACCAAGTGCCCGAACGACCAGTTTCCGTCAAAACCGCTGAAGGCGCTCGGCTACAACCACATCGAGATGCACGGCCAGAAGGGCTATCACGGCGTCGCCACGATCTCGCGGCTGCCGCTCACGGAACTGACCGACCGCCGCGACTATTGCGGCGTCGGTGACGCCCGCCATCTCTCGGTGGTCTTTCAGGCCGGCGGCAAGAAGATAAGGCTTCACAATTTCTACGTTCCGGCCGGCGGCGACGAGCCGGACCGCACGATCAATCCGAAATTCGGCCATAAGCTCGACTTCGTCGAAGAGATGAAGCTGCTGCATGCGGAAGCCGAGGCCGGCATTTCCTCGATCCTCGTCGGCGACCTCAACATCGCTCCCCTTGAAGACGACGTCTGGTCGCACAAGCAGCTCCTGAAGATCGTCAGCCACACCCCGATCGAGACCGAGGGACTGACGACGGTCATGAACGGTGGCGGCTGGGTCGATCTGATGCGCCAGCACACGCCCTCCCCGACCAAGCTCTACACCTGGTGGAGCTATCGGGCAAAGGACTGGGAAGCGGCCGACCGTGGCCGCCGGCTCGACCATATCTGGTCATCGGCCGACCTGGCGCCGGCGCTCAAGCATGTGGATATCCTGCGCGAAGCCCGCGGCTGGGAGCGCCCGTCCGACCATGTGCCGGTGATTGCGCATTTCGACATCTGAAGAGGTCGCTGAGGAACCCGCAGCGGTTTGCCGCTGCGACAGCCCGTCAATCAAAGCCGAGGCAAAGCGCTTCTGGCGAGGGCTGCACCCTCAGGCGAAGCGGCCGGCGAGCGCACCGGCCCGGCGGATCATCGCCTGCAGGTTCTCGCGGATACGCGCCTCGACGAGTTCCGCCACCTCCGGATACTCCTCCAGCATGCGGCGAAACAGCGGCCGGTTGATGCGGATCACTTCGCTGTCTTCCTCGGCGGTCGCCGTGAACTTGCGCTCGACCATGGAGATCAGCGCCAGTTCCGACAGCAGCGCGCCGCGTTCCACGGTCGAGACCGTCGCCACGGAGCCGTCGACGCCGGCCTTCGACAGGGACAGGCTGCCGCTCGCGATCGCATAGGCGCAATCGGCCGGCGCCCCCTCGCGAAACAGTTCCTGCCCCTTGAAAATGCGACGCCGTTCGGCGCCGAAGGCGATCAGCCGCAGCTTGTCCTCGCTGATGTCGGCAAACAGCGGAACATTGGACAAAAGCACGATATCGTCGTTGAGCGCCAAGCGACTAACCTCCCGCAGCCACGCTGCTCACGGCCCCAACGGACCGGTTCGCGCACGCGACCCATGCAAACAACTGGGAACGAAGGGCGGGCACTGTGCACACCCCAGCTACGGAACGATCTTGTAGCCGCCGTTCTCTGTCACCAAAATCTCGGCATTGGAAGGGTCCCGCTCGATTTTCTGGCGCAGCCGGTACACGTGGGTTTCGAGCGTATGCGTCGTCACGCCGGAATTGTAGCCCCAGACCTCCTCGAGCAGCACATCGCGCGTTACCACCTTCTGGTCGGCGCGGTAGAGGTAGCGGATGATCGCAGCCTCTTTTTCGGTGAGACGGATCTTCTGGCCGTTTTCGAGCGTCAGCAACTTCTGGCTCGGCTTGAAGGTATAGGGTCCGACGCTGAAGGTCGCGTCCTCGCTCTGTTCGTGCTGGCGCAGCTGCGCACGGATGCGGGCGAGCAGCACGGCAAAGCGGAACGGCTTGGTCACGTAATCGTTGGCGCCAGCTTCCAGACCAAGAATCGTGTCCGAATCGGTATCGTGACCGGTCAGCATGATGATCGGCGCCTTGAAGCCGCCCTTGCGCAGAAGCTTCACCGCCTCGCGCCCGTCCATGTCGGGCAGGCCGACATCCATGATCAGCAGATCCACCTGCTGGCCGCGCGCGGCCTGGATGCCCTTGCCGGCGGTGGCTTCCTGGACAAGGTCGAACTCTTCGTAAAGTGAAAGCTGCTCGACCAACGTTTCGCGCAGGTCATTGTCGTCGTCGACAAGAAGAATGGTACGGGTCGCCATGGGACAATTCCTGTTTGCTTCCGGTTTCAAACTAGCTCAAATGCCCGTGTTGGCAAGCGAACCAGCATTGCTACCTCTTTATAGTCGCAACCGTGCTTATGGTGCCCCCCAAATCACGGGCAAAGCAAAAATCCGTGAGAATGATGCGCAAGAAAACGCCGCAGGGACGATCAATCAAGACCATTACCGTGCGCGCCGCGCCGCGCGATCGAAAACGCGCGCTCGTCTCGTTCGACGGTCGCGTCGAACAGGCGGCGATCGGGCGCAGCGGCATCACCAGCCTGAAACGCGAAGGGGATGGCGCGACACCGCGTGCGGCGATGAAGCTGGTTGGCGGCTACATCAGGCGCGATCGGCTGTTCCTGGGACCCACACCGCTGCCGACGCGCGCGACGCGCACGGGCATGCTCTGGTGCGACCAGCCAGGACACGCCCTCTACAACCGGCCGGTCAAAGCTCCCTTCAAGCCGAGCCATGAGGAGATGATGCGTGGCGACGGGCTCTATGACATCTGCCTCGTCATGGACTGGAACCTCATCAGGCGGCGCCGAAATGCCGGCTCGGCGATCTTCTTCCACTTGATCCGGCCGGGCTACGAGCCGACCCAGGGCTGCGTTGCGGTCAGTCTGCCTGCGATGCGCCGGCTGGTTCCGCACATGCGCCGCGGCACCGTCGTCAGGGTTCTCTGATCCTGTCGTCTGTCGCTCAGGCGAGCGATCGGGGCGTGACGAAATGTGCGAGCCGCGCGCCGCCGGGCGAAAGGTCCCGCCAGCCTGCGGCCTCGAATTCGAGAACGGCAAGGGCTGCCGTCGGGAACTTGTCGGCGAGCCGCATGCGCGCGTCCGGATCTCCGGAACCGACCAGTTCGAGCGCCAGATCCTCCATGCCCGGATTGTGGCCGACGACGAGCAGCGATCCGACGGCCCCATCGGTCGCACGGATGACGCTCAGGATCTGGTCGGCCCCCACCTCGTAGATGGCTCGCGTGTTTTCGACCGCAATGCCCGAAGGCAGGGCGCCCGCCACCAGTTTCCATGTCTCTTGCGCCCGCTCGGCGGTCGAGACCAGCGCGCGCTCCGGCACAAGCGCGTGGCGCGCCATGTAGTCACCCATCAGCGGCGCGGCCTTTCGGCCGCGCTCTGCGAGCGGGCGGTAGAAATCGGCGACGCCGTCCGGCCAGGCGGATTTGGCATGGCGCAGCAGCATCACGCGCAAGGTTCGTAGAGGCAGATCGTCGCTCATCCATCACTCCCGGGCACACTAGGGCACGGCAGACAGCTTAGCGCATTTTCTCCGGCCGAAACGTCTTCCTCGTCGCCAAAAAAAAGGCCGCCCCGAAGGGCGGCCATCAACGCCGGAAAGCTCAAGACCGGCTTATTTCCATTCGCGGATATCGACGAAGTGCCCCTCGACGGCAGCAGCTGCCGCCATCGCCGGCGAGACCAGATGCGTGCGGCCCTTGAAGCCCTGACGTCCCTCGAAGTTGCGGTTCGAGGTGGAGGCGCAACGCTCGCCCGGCTTCAGCCGGTCGTCGTTCATCGCCAGGCACATGGAGCAGCCCGGCTCGCGCCAGTCGAAGCCGGCTTCCCTGAAGATCTTGTCGAGACCTTCGGCTTCGGCCTGTTCCTTCACCAGGCCCGAGCCCGGAACGATCATCGCCGAAACGGTCGAGGCGACCTTGCGGCCTTCGACCACCTTGGCCACTTCACGCAGGTCTTCGATGCGACCGTTGGTGCAGGAGCCGATGAAGACGCGGTCGACGGCGATGTCGGTGATCTTCGTGCCGGGCTTCAGGCCCATATAGTCGAGCGCACGCCACTTGGAGACGCGCTTGGTCTCTTCCTGGATGTCGTCCGGGTTCGGAACGATGCCCTGGACCGAGATGACGTCTTCCGGCGACGAGCCCCAGGAGACGATCGGCGGCAGATTGGCGGCGTCGAGCACGACGACGCGGTCGTAATGCGCGCCTTCGTCGGTGTGCAGCGTCTTCCAGTAGTCGAGCGCCATGTCGAAGGCCTTGCCCTTCGGTGCGCGCGGCTTGTCTTTGATGTAGGCGAACGTCGTCTCGTCGGGCGCGATCAGGCCGGCGCGGGCACCGCCTTCGATCGTCATGTTGCAGATGGTCATGCGGCCTTCCATCGACAGCGAGCGGATGGCTTCGCCGGCAAACTCGATGACGTGGCCGGTGCCGCCGGCGGTGCCGATCTCGCCGATGATGGCAAGGATGATGTCCTTGGCGGTGACGCCTGGCGGCAGCTGGTTGTCAACGCGCACCAGCATGTTCTTCGCCTTCTTCTGGATCAGCGTCTGGGTGGCGAGCACGTGCTCGACCTCCGACGTGCCGATGCCGTGCGCGAGCGAACCAAAGGCGCCGTGGGTCGAGGTGTGGCTGTCGCCGCACACGATGGTCATGCCCGGCAGCGTGAAGCCCTGTTCGGGCCCGACGATGTGCACGATGCCCTGGCGCTTGTCGTTTTCGGAGTAGTATTCGACGCCGAACTCGGCCGCGTTGTTGGCGAGCGCCTCGACCTGGATGCGGCTTTCCTCGTTCTTGATGCCGAGGTGGCGATCAGCCGAGGTCGGCACGTTGTGGTCGACAACGGCGAGCGTCTTTTCCGGGGCGCGGACCTTGCGGCCTGCCATGCGCAGGCCTTCGAAGGCCTGTGGGCTCGTCACTTCGTGAACGAGGTGACGGTCGATGTAGAGAAGACAGGTGCCGTCTTCCTGCTGGTTGACCAGGTGATCATCCCAGATCTTGTCATAGAGGGTACGCGGTGCGCTCATGGCGATACATCCATCGAGTTTTCAATAGGGGTAGGAAAGCCGGCGGCAGGGCGGCCGGAAGCTCTGATCAGGAGATCAGGACAGGCGGCTCGTAAGCGCCCCATGGACGCGCGCAAAAAAGCGTGCCGGCAGGCGCTTGTGATCCTGCAGCACGACGATTTTCTGTTCACGACATCCGAATTTGGATTCCATGGCCGTGTTCATATCAATTTTCTGACAGGTCGGCAATTGCTGGAAACCGGATCAGCGCTGCTCGGCCCGCCGGAACCGACGTTCGAGCCCCCGCAACCCAAGCGACAGGCCTATGGTCAGCACCAGATAGACATAGGCGACGATCGAGTAGGTCTCGAAGAAGCGGAAGGAGCCGGAGGCGTAAACCTTGCCCATCTGCGTGATATCGGCGACGCCGAGAACCGAGACCAGCGACGAATCCTTGACCATGGCGATGAAGTCGTTGCCGAGCGGCGGCAGGATCACGCGGATCGCCTGCGGGAAGACGACGAGGCGGAAGCGCTGGTAGCGCGAAAGCCCAAGCGCCTTGGCCGCCTCGATCTGCCCCTTGTCGACCGAGAGGATGCCAGCGCGGAACACTTCGGCGATGAAGGCGGAATAGCCGATCATCAGCGCGATGATCGCCCGCCACATCAGCGAGATATCGCGCACGACCACCGGCTCCATGAAGCCGGCGCTGATCAACGGCGCGAACAGCACGTTGGCGGCGACGACGATCGCCGGCGCGCCAACGAAGGCGATATAGAACAAAAGCACGAGGATCGGCACACCGCGGATGACTTCGGTGTAGAAGCGCGCGATCTGGCGCAACGCCGCATGCTCGGAGAGCGCCATCAGCGCAACGCCGAGACCGAGCGTCGTTGCCAGCACGAACCCCATCAGGGTCACGAAAACGGTGACGCCGAGCCCCTTGAAGACAACGGTGAAGACTTCGGTGAAGATGTCATTGCTGACGATCACGGCGGCGAGCGCCGCTGCGATCACGAGAAGGGCGACCAACCACCAGGGATAGTCGCCCTTGCCGGACATGCCAGAAGATTGTGGAGCGGCCATGGCCTGAAATCAGCCACCCATCTTGTATTCAAGGAACCATTTCTTATCGAGTGCGTCGAAGGTGCCGTCCTCCTTCAGCGCCTTGATCGCGGCGTTAACAGGAGCAACCAGATCCGAGCCCTTCGGGAAGATGAATCCGAAGTCCTCGGTGCCGAGCGGACCGCCGACGACCTTGAGCTTGCCTTCGGAGGAATCGACATAGCCCTTGGCAGCGACGCTGTCGGTCAGGACCACGTCGACGTCGCCGGCCTTCAGTGCCTGCACGGTCGCGCCAAAAGTCTCGAACAGCTTGATGCGCGGGTTCTGCTCGTTGCCGTCAAGCATTTCGTAGACGGCCGTGTAGAACGGCGACGTGCCCGGCTGCGCGCCGACGAGACCGTCGGCGAAGGCGCCGAAGCTCTTGCCGTCGTTGAAGCGGGTCTCGTCGCTGCGAACCAGCATGAACTGCTGCGAACGCATGTAGGGATCCGAGAAGTCGACCTTTTCCTTGCGGTCGTCCTTGATGGTGATGCCGGTCATGCCGATCTGGTACTGGCCGTCATGCACCGCCTGGATCATCGCGTCCCAGCTGGTGTTCTGGTATTCGACCTTGAAATTCAACCGCTTGGCGATCTCGTTCATGGCGTCGTATTCCCAGCCCTTGGCTTCGCCCGACTTCGGATCGACGAACTGCAGCGGCGGGTAGGCGTTCTCCGTGACGACGACGACGGTCTTGCCGCCAAGGTCGGGCAGCTCGCTGGCAACGGCCGGTGCAGAAAATGCGAAAGGAACGGCAAGTGCGGCTGCGATGCCCGCAAGCACATGGCGACGGATTGTCATTGGAGGGCTCCCGAAAATTGTGGCAGCGGAAAATGTCACAAATTCAGACGGAAAGACAAGCGCATAGTACCAAAAAAGAAAGGCGGCCAAAGGCCGCCTTTCCAACAATCCCTAAGGATTGAAAATTTATTCCGCTGCGGCTTCAGCTGCCTTGGCGGCTTCAGCTGCGGCCTTCGCTTCAGCGGCTTCGGCTGCTGCCTTCTCGGCGGCGAGCGCCTGAGCTGCTGCGACCTTTTCAGCCTCGATGCGTGCCTTTTCCTCGGCAATAGCCTGACGCTCGGCTTCGTTCAGCTTGCGGGCGCGCGTGCCGGTGTTCTCGACGATACGAGCCGACTTGCCGCGACGATCGCGCAGGTAGTAGAGCTTGGCGCGACGGACCTTACCGCGGCGAACGACTTCGACGCTCTCGACGAGCGGCGAGTAAACCGGGAATACGCGCTCGACGCCTTCGCCGTAGGAGATCTTGCGAACGGTGAAGCTTTCGTTGATGCCGCCGCCCGAACGAGCGATGCAGACGCCTTCATAGGCCTGTACGCGGGTACGGTTGCCTTCGACAACGCGGACGTTGACGCGCAGCGTGTCGCCTGCGGAGAATTCCGGGAGCGTGCGCTTGGCGGCGATCTTGGCGGCCTGTTCGGCTTCCAGCTGCTGGATGATGTTCATCGGTCTAACCTTTCAAGTTCTTCTGAAACAGCCAGAGCGCTCTCGATGAACCTGTCGGGCCAGCCTTCAGGTCTTGCCGGAGACCGGCAGGAGCGGATTCGCCATTCTTTGTTTTGGTCGACGGGCATGAATCCCGAACCGGGGCGGCACTTACACCAATCGGCCCCGCTTGTCATCCCCGGAAGCCATAATTTCTCGGCGGCCCCGGCCAGCGCTGTGATTTTATCAGCAGATCCTGAGATACGTTCGGCGCATTTGTGCGGTGGAACGGGCTTGCAGCCGGCACAACCAGCGGCTATCCCGGGCAGGGTGGTTGGGGGAAACCATGCATATCTTCGAAGTGCTCATGCTTTTCACGGCCGGCTTCCTGTCCGGTGTCGTCAATGCCATTGCCGGCGGCGGGACCTTCCTCACCTTCGGGGCGATGACGCTTGGCGGGCTGTCACCGATCGTCGCCAACGCGACCTCGTCGATCATCCAGTTTCCGGGCTATATCACCTCGGCGCTCGCCTATGCCAAGGAGATCCGCGCCGACAGGCGTTACGCCATCCTGCTCGGCGTCATCTCGGCGCTTGGCGGCCTTGCCGGCGCGCTGCTCTTGATCTCGCTGTCCAACGCCTCCTTCCGCGCGCTCGTTCCCTGGCTGCTGCTTGCGGCAACCGCGATCTTCGCCGCCGGACCGCTGCTGAAGCCCAAGGCGCGCATCGACGAGCACGCCATCAATCCGGCCGGTATCGGCGCACAGTTCATCACCTCGATCTATGGCGGCTTCTTCGGCGCCGGCATGGGCATCATGATGCTGGCGGTGTTGGGGCTTGCGACCGGCGGCGGCTACCACCGCCTGAACGCGCTCAAGAACTTCATCTCGATCGTGATTGCCGCCATCGCCATCGTCGTCTTTACGGCCGGCGGGGTCGTCTCCTGGCTGCATGCGGCGATCATGGTGCCTGGGGCAGCCCTCGGAGGCTACAGCGGCGTCTGGGCCGCCAGACGCGTGCCACAGGCGGTGATCCGCGCGCTCGTCGTTGCCGTGGGCCTGCTGCTGGCCGCCTATTACTTCTTCACCGGCTGAGCAAGGAGGTCGGGCCGGCGCTCGGCCGTCAGCCGCCGCGCTTCCGCCTCGCGCCACTTGGCAATGGCGCCATGGTTGCCCGAGGTCAGAACCGCCGGGATCTCGCGACCCTCGAATTCCTGCGGCCGGGTGTAATGCGGATGTTCGAGCAGCCCGCCCTCGAAGCTCTCATGCACGCCCGAAAGCGCGTTGCCCATGACGCCGGGCAGGATCCTGACGACGGCATCGAGCAGCGTCAGCGCCGCCGGCTCGCCGCCCGAAAGAATATAGTCGCCGATGGAAACCTCTTCGAGGCCACGCGCGTCGATCACGCGCTGGTCGACACCCTCGAAGCGCCCGCAGACGATCACGACGCCGGGACCGTCGGCGAGTTCGCGCACCCGCTCCTGGGTCAATGGACGGCCGCGCGGGCTCATCAGCAGCCGCGGACGGTCGTCATCCCCGGAGACCTGATCGATCGCCCGGGCAAGCACATCGGGTTTTAGCACCATTCCGGCGCCGCCGCCGGCCGGCGTATCGTCGACCGTGCGGTGCTTGTCCTCGGCGAAGTCGCGGATCTGCACCGCCTCGATTGACCATTGGCCCCGCTCCAGCGCCTTGCCCGAAAGCGAAGCGCCGAGATGGCCCGGAAACATTTCGGGATAGAGCGTCAGGACAGTGGCACGAAAGGTCATCGCCACGTCGCTCATTTGCGCTTTGCGGAAAAGGGGTTCTGATCCTGATCTTTTTCGTCGGAAAGGCCGGCTGCGACCGGATCGACGAGCAGGCGACCACCCTCCAGGTCGATCTCCAGCACCGACCATTCGGTGAAGGGAATGAGAACCGGGCGCCGACCGGGCCCCTTCAGCTCCAGGAGGTCGCCGGCGCCGAAATCGAAGACGCCGCTCACCTTTCCGTAGCTGGTGCCGTTGCCGTCGACGGCTTCCAGGCCCTCGAGATCGGCATAGAAGAACTCGTCTTCGTCCAGATCGTCGTCGGGAAGGTTGTCGCGCTCCATGAAGAGATCCAGGCCGTTCAGGGCCTCGGCGGCATTGCGATCGTTGACGCCGCGAAAGCGCACGACGACGACATTCTTCGCTTCACGGATTTCCAGCACTTCGAAAACACGACCGTCGGCGCTGTGCAGATTGCCATAGTCGCCAAGCGCCGTCGGATCGTCGGTAAAGGACTTGACCCTTACCTCGCCGCGCAGCCCCTGCGCCGCACCGATCGTCGCCATCAGAATCGGGTTTTCGAGTTTCATCATCATCTCATCCGTGTTCGGGATATCCCGGTGGACATAACGGAAAACGGGCGGCATGGAAATGCCACCCGTTTCTTAAGTCACGGCAGCCCGAGGAGGAACGTCAGCGCAAGTGCGCTGGTTCCACCTGAGGCTGTTCTCCGGCTATTATTCTGCAGCGGCGGCAGCGGCGTCTTCAGCCTTCTGCTTCGCTTCAGCAGCGCGCTCCTGAGCCTTCTTGCCCGGAACAGCCTTGGTCGGGTTGCTGCGAGCCGGACGCTTTGCAAGGCCAGCCTGGTCGAGGAAGCGCAGAACGCGGTCGGTCGGCTGGGCGCCCTGGGCGATCCAGTGGCTGACGCGCTCGGCGTTGAGCTCGACGCGCTTTTCGTCGTCCTTGCCGAGCATCGGGTTCCACGAGCCGATCTTCTCGAGGAAGCGGCCGTCACGCGGGCTGCGGGCGTCGGCAACGACGATCTGGTAGTAAGGACGCTTCTTGGAACCGCCACGGGCGAGACGAATTTTCAGTGCCATGTGAGTAACTCCTTGCAGGCTTTCTTGACCGCTTGGTTCAAGCGGAATGGTTTGTGCCGGCGGCGCCCGCGGAATGCGAGCGATCGGCGGCGATGGCTTCATGATGCCGGATGACTTCCTTGATGATGAAGTTCAGGAACTTCTCGGCGAAATCCGGATCCAGATTGGCATCCTTGGCCAGGCGGCGCAGGCGTTCGATCTGGTATTCTTCGCGCGCCGGGTCGGCCGGCGGCAGATCATGCTTGGCCTTGAGAACGCCGACTGCCTGGGTGCAGCGAAAACGTTCGGCCAGCATGTGGACGAGCGCGGCATCGATGTTGTCGATCGACTGCCGGTAACCCGCCAATTCCTGTTTGATTTCGGGATCAATCATCTCTTAGCGATCCTCACTTCTTCTTCGGCAGGCCGGGAAGGCCGGGGAAGCCGCCGCCGAGACCCGGAAGCTTGGCACCACCCAGACCCGGCAGACCACCGCCCCCGAGACCGGGCATGCCGCCCGGCTTCAGGCCGGCTGCTTCCGCCTGCTTCTGCAGGGCTTCGAGCTGCTTCGGGTCGAGCTTCGACAGATCGGGCATGCCGCCACCACCGAGGCCGCCAAGGCCCATCTTGTTGGCAAGGCCGCCCATCATCTGCTTCATCATGCCGCCTTTGCCCTTGCCGCCCATCATCTTCATCATGTCCGCCATCTGGCGGTGCATCTTCAGAAGCTTGTTGATGTCGGCGGCATCGGTGCCGGAGCCGCTAGCGATGCGCTTCTTGCGCGAATGCTTGAGCAGGTCCGGATTGGCGCGCTCGGCCTTGGTCATCGACGAGATGATGGCGAGCTGGCGCTTGAACAGGCTGTCATCGAGGCCGGCGGCGGCCATCTTGTCCTTCATGCCGGCCATGCCGGGCATCAGGCCCATGATTCCGCCCATGCCGCCCATCTTCTGCATCTGGCCGAGCTGGTCGGCGAGGTCGTTGAGGTCGAACTTGCCCTTGGCCATCTTGGCGGCCATGGCGGCCGCCTTCTCGGCGTCGATGTTTTCGGCGGCCTTCTCGACGAGCGAGACGATGTCGCCCATGCCGAGGATGCGGTCGGCGACGCGGCGGGGATGGAACTCCTCGAGTTCGCCCATCTTTTCGCCGACGCCGATGAGCTTGATCGGCTTGCCGGTAACCGCACGCATCGAAAGGGCAGCACCGCCGCGGCCATCGCCGTCCATGCGGGTGAGCACCAGGCCGGTGATGCCGACACGTTCGTCGAAGTTGCGGGCGAGATTGACGGCGTCCTGGCCGGTCAGCGCGTCGGCGACGAGCAGGATCTCATGCGGATTGGACTTCCGCTTGATCTCCGCCATCTCGATCATCAGCGGCTCGTCGATATGGGTACGGCCGGCGGTGTCGAGGATGACGACATCATGGCCGCCGAGCTTGGCAGCCTGGACGGCGCGCGAAGCGATATCGGTCGGCGACTGGCCGGCAATGATGGGCAGCGTATCGACGCCGGTCTGGACGCCGAGCTGGCGAAGCTGTTCCTGGGCGGCCGGACGACGGGTGTCGAGCGACGCCATCAGGACCTTCTTCTTGTCCCTTGTCTTCATCCGGCTGGCGATCTTGCCGGTGGTGGTGGTCTTACCCGAGCCCTGCAGACCGACCATCATGATGACGACCGGTGCGGGCGCATTGAGATCGATCGTCACGCCCTCGGAGCCGAGCATCTCGACGAGCTCGTCGTGGACGATCTTGACGACCATCTGGCCGGGCTTGATCGACTTCAGGATCTCGGCGCCGACAGCCTTTTCCCGAACCTTTTCCGTGAAGCCGCGCACGACGTCGAGCGCGACGTCGGCTTCGAGCAGCGCACGGCGAACCTCGCGGAGCGCAGCGGAAACATCGGCTTCCGACAATGCGCCGCGGCCGGTCAGTCCATTCAATATGGAACCAAGGCGGTCCTGGAGGCTCTCGAACATTCTCACTTCCTTCTGGTTTCCGGTGGCGATCAACTCGCCGGAAACGTGGGTTCCCTCGCCCGGAAAACAAGGCGCAAAGCCAAAAACCACCCGAGGGCGCCACGCGCTGTCGGGTGTTGACCTCCGGGTTCTCTTTATACATTTACGGGACCCGGTCGGTGGCTTCGAAGACTTGAGCTTGCGAAGGAATTGGGCGGGATAAACAGGAAAGCGCGGCAAAAGTCAAGGACAACAGGCAAATACGCGGTCAGGCCCCTTCGTCCTGCCCTTCGTCGAGCGCGCCTGCCAGCTGCTCGAAGGCGGTCGCCACGCGCGTCATCACCCTCAGCGCCGCCACGGCCTCCGTCTGGTTGATGTCGCCAAGCATGGCGTGAAGCAACTCCACCTCGCGGCGATGGATCTCCTCAAACAGATCACGCCCGGCGGCCGTCGGCGCGCAGAGATAGGCGCGCCGATGCTCAGGGTTAGGCTGCTTCTCCAGCAAGTGCTTGTCGATCAGCCCATTGACGACGCGCAGCACGAACTGCCGCTTCATCGAAAGGCGTCGCCCGGCCTCCGGCACGGTCAGGGTTTCCTCGCAAAAAAGCTCCAGAACCGCGCGCTCCGCCACCGATATGCCGGCGCCATCGAGCATGTGTTCGGCTGAACGCTGCATGTTGAGATGGATGGAGCGGACCAGCTTGAGGGTCTTGTAGAGGCGTTCGTGCGGGTCGAATCGAACTAGCATGAGACCGAAGATAGCAATCCGGTTGCCGTCTTCAAGAAATTGTTAAGCCCCGGCCTTCCAGCGCGGGCAAAGACGCCCCATCTCACGAAGTCACGGACATCGCACGAAAAGGCTGCGCATGAAGAAGACGCCGAATCCCTATTATCAGGGACCCGCCTCCGATCATTTCGACGGCACCCGCTTCTTCAACCCCGGCGGCAAGGCGCCGAAGGGTGCTGCCGATCTCTTGCGCTGGCAGTTCGGCGGCGGCAAGGTTCGCTGGCCGACGCACAATCCAAGCCCGTTCGCACCGGTCAGACCCGAGGCGAGCGTCGAAGGCGAGCGACTGCGCGTGACGATGGTCGGCCATGCAACGTTGCTGATCCAGGTTCATGGCGTCAACATCCTGACCGACCCCGTCTGGTCGCATCGCGCCAGCCCATTTGCCTTTGCCGGCCCACAGCGGCGCAACGCGCCCGGCATCGAGCTCGACGACCTGCCGCCGATCGACATCGTGCTCGTCACCCATAATCATTATGACCACCTTGATGTCGAGACGATGGCGGCGCTTCACGAGGAACACGGCCCGCGGATCGTCACGCCGCTCGGCAACGACACGATCATCCGCCGCACCGTTCCAGATGCCGAGATCACGGTGGTCGACTGGAACGACCAGGTGGATTTCGGCGACGGTATCATCCTTCACGCCGAGCCCTGCCACCACTGGTCGGCCCGCGGTTCGCGCGACAGGCGCATGGCGCTGTGGGCCGCCTTCGTGGTGGAGACGCCGGCCGGCAAGATCTATCATGTCGGCGACACCGGCTTTCACGACGGCATCAACTATCGGGCAGCGCGGGAGAAACACGGGCCCTTCCGCCTCGCGAACCTTCCCTTCGGAGCCTATGAGCCGCGCTGGTTCATGCAGGACCAGCATCAGAACCCGGAAGAAGCCGTGCGCGGCATGATCGACTGTGACGCAGCCCACGTGGCCGGCCACCACTGGGGCACGTTCCGCCTGACCGACGAAGGCGTCGACGAGCCGCGGCTGGCGCTCGAGCGGGCGCTCGACGCAGCCGGTATCGCCCGCAGCCGTTTCCGGCCGATGCGCCCCGGCGAAGTCTTCGATGTTCCAGCCGCCATAGCGGCCAGCGCTCAGGGAACCGAACGAACGCGGCACTGGTAATTTCCGGGCTTTTCGGCCATATACTGCCCCGAATGAAGGGTGCCCTGCTTGAAGCGGGCCGTTTTGGACAATCGCCACATGACCGACAGCGTGCCATTTGCCAGGATGAACGGGCTTGGAAACAAGATCCTGGTCGTCGACATGCGCGGTCGGAAGGATCGGGTGACGCCGGCAGCGGCGATCGCGCTCAATGCAAATCCCGCAACCGCCTTCGACCAGATCATGGCGATCCACGACCCGAAGGCCGAAGGCACCGACGCCTGGATCGACATCCTCAATTGCGACGGCTCCATGGCCCAGGCCTGCGGCAACGGCACCCGCTGCGTCGTCCAGGCGCTGGCCGCTGAGACCGGCAAGAAGGCCTTCACCTTCCAGACCATCGCCGGCATCCTCAACGCGAAGGAGCACGCGGACGGCACGATATCGGTCGACATGGGCACGCCGGTCTTTGCCTGGGACAGGATCCCGCTTGCCGAGGAATTTGCCGATACCAGCCGCATCGAGCTGCAGATCGGACCGATCGACAATCCCGTCCTGCATTCGCCCTCGGCCATGTCGATGGGCAATCCGCATGCAATCTTCTGGGTCGACAGGGATCCGATGTCCTTCGATCTCGATCGTTTCGGCCCGCTGCTTGAAAACCATCCGATGTTTCCGGAGCGCGCCAACATCACGCTGGCGCAGGTGCTTTCCCCCGCATCGCTGCGCACCCGCACCTGGGAACGCGGCGCCGGGCTGACGCTTGCCTGCGGCTCGGCGGCGTGCGCCGCCGCCGTCAGCGCCGCGCGCACCGGTCGAACCGGCCGCACGGTGACGATCGACGTCTCCTCCGCCCCCGCCCCGGCCAAATTGACCATCGAATGGCGCGAGCGCGACGACCATGTGGTCATGACCGGCCCCGCCGAATGGGAATGGTCCGGCACGCTCAACCCTGGGACCGGCAGCTGGCAGCGCGACGAAGCCGAGACCGGCGGAGCCCGGGCGCTTTGAGCGGCGTCGAGGTCATAACCTTCGGCTGCCGTCTCAACACCTACGAATCCGAAGTGATGCGGGCGGAAGCCGAGAAGGCGGGGCTTAACAACGCCATCCTCGTCAACACCTGCGCCGTCACCGGCGAGGCGGTACGACAGGCGCGACAGGCGATCCGCCGCGCGCGCCGCGACAATCCGCATGCCCGCATCATCGTCACCGGCTGCGCCGCGCAGACCGAGAAGCAAACCTTTGCCGAAATGGCCGAGGTCGACGCCGTGCTCGGCAACGAGGAGAAGCTCAAGAGCGCCTCCTACCGGTCGCTTCCCGATTTCGGGGTCTCGGCGGAAGAGAAGCTGCGCGTCAACGACATCATGAGCGTGCGCGCCACGGCGCCGCAGATGGTCAAGCACATCGACGGCCACGTGCGCGCCTTCATTCAGGTGCAGAACGGCTGCGACCACCGCTGTACCTTCTGCATCATCCCCTATGGCCGCGGCAATTCCCGCTCCGTGCCGATGGGTGCTGTGGTCGATCAGGCGCGCAGGCTGGTCGAGAGCGGTTACTGCGAGATCGTGCTGACCGGCGTCGATGCGACCAGCTACGGCGCCGACCTGCCGGGCACGCCGACGCTCGGCCTGCTGGCAAAGACGCTTTTGAAGCAGGTGCCGGGGATCCGTCGCCTGCGCTTGTCCTCGATCGACGGCATCGAGGCCGACAGCCATCTCTTCGACCTGATCGCCGACGAGGCGCGCTTCATGCCGCATCTGCACCTGTCGCTGCAACATGGCGACGACATGATCCTCAAGCGCATGAAGCGGCGCCATTCGGCCGCCGACGCCCGCGCCTTTACAGATGAAGTCCGCCGTCTGCGGCCCGATATCAGCCTCGGCGCCGACATGATCGCCGGGTTTCCGACCGAAACCGAAGAGATGTTCAAGAATGCCGCGCGTCTCGCCGAGGATTGCGGCATCGCGCATCTGCACGTCTTCCCCTATAGCCCTCGGCCCGGCACGCCGGCGGCACGCATGCCGCAGCTCGACCGCGGCCTCGTCAAGGACCGCGCTGCACGCCTGCGCGCGGTCGGTGGCACACTCTACGCTCGCCATCTCGATCGCCTTGTCGGAAGCGAGCAGACGATCCTGGTCGAGAACAACGGGCTCGCCCACACCGAGAACTTCACGCTCGTCGATGCCGCCGGCCTTACACCGCGCGCGCTTGTCCCGGTCTCAATCACCGGCCACAATGGCAAGCATCTGACGATGCAGGTAAAACAGATGGCTGCGGCCTGATTTATGCGGAATTCCTGAATGGCAATGGGTTTCATCAAGAGGATCTTCACCTTCGGCAAGAGCGAGGTGGAGGAAACGAAGCCGCCGGAAGAGGCGATCGTCTCGGCGCCCGAAGTTGAGGCGCAAGCCGTCGAAAACACGCCTCCCGTTGTCGAGACAGAAATCGTCGATGAGAGCCCTGAAGCCCACTTTGAACCGCCTGTCGATATCGAGACTTTGCCGTTGTCCGACACCGATCCGGTGCTGGAAGCCGAAATCGAGACCGCCGGTGGGCCGGCTTCGGACAACGCCGAAGAACTGGCACAAGACGAGGCAGAAGCCGTATCGGACGACATTGCGGTTGCCACACCCCCCTCTCTCCCTTCGGAACATCTCTCCCATAAGGGGGGAGAGCAGGAGGAGGTCGAGGCAGCCGCTGAAGAGACTGCAGCGATCGAGACTGCTGAATCTGTTGCTGCCGAGAAGCCGGCAGATCTCGACGACATCGTCACAGCCTCCCCGGAGGTCGAAACCGTTGAACGCGTGGCAGAAGCAGAGCCAACGGCCGACGATGCCAATGCAAGCGACGTCACGGCAACCGAAGCAGAAGAAATCACGACAGTAGAAGCGACCGCACCTGACACCGAGAGCGAGCCCAGTGTGATCTCCCCCCCTGTGGGGGAGATGCCCGGCAGGGCAGAGGGGGGTGAAGCTGCAACGGCAGAGCTCCGCGAGGGTCTCGAAACCACAGAGAGCGACACGGCAGAAGCGACGACCGAGATTGCTGCAGGCAACACGGCAGAAGCCGAAGTCGTCGCGCCCGCAGCCCTCCCCAAGGGCTTTGCCACCGCCGATGGCAAGCCGAAGGAAGCGCCCACCGCGCCGAAAGAAAAGCTCACCTGGTACCAGCGCCTGCGCCGCGGCCTTGCCCGCACCTCGTCGCAGCTGACCGGCCAGATCGCCAGCCTGTTCACCAAGCGCAAGCTCGATGAAGCGACGCTGCAGGATCTCGAGGATCTCTTGATACAGGCCGACCTCGGCGTCGAGACGGCGATGCGCATCACCGACACGCTGGCCTCAGAGCGCTACGGCAAGGATGTCTCGGGCGAAGACGTGTCGCGCATCATGGCCGGCGAGATCACCAAGGTGCTTTCGCCCGTCGCCAAGCCGCTGGAACTTGACCTCAGCCACAAGCCGCATGTCATTCTCGTCGTCGGCGTCAACGGCACAGGCAAGACCACGACGATCGGCAAGCTCGCCGCCAAGCTCTCCGGCGCGGGCCTCAAGGTGATGCTCGCCGCCGGCGACACCTTCCGCGCCGCCGCGATCGAGCAGCTGAAGATCTGGGCCGACCGCACCAACTCCGACATCGTCTCCTCCAAGCTCGGCGCCGATGCGGCAGGCCTTGCCTATGAGGCCTTCCAGCAGGCGCGCGAGAAGAAGTCCGACGTCCTGATCATCGATACGGCCGGCCGCCTGCAGAACAAGGCCGAGTTGATGGCCGAGCTTGAAAAGATCGTGCGCGTGCTCGGCAAGCTCGATCCGGACGCGCCGCACACGGTGCTGCAGACGCTCGACGCCACCACCGGCCAGAACGCGCTGCAACAGGTGGAAATATTCCGCAACGTCGCCGGCGTCAGCGGCCTGATCATGACCAAGCTCGACGGCACGGCGCGCGGCGGCATCCTCGTCGCCATCTCCGCCAAGCACAAGCTGCCGGTCTACTTCATCGGTGTCGGCGAAGGCATCGACGATCTCGAACCCTTCGAGGCCAAGGATTTCGCCGAGGCGATCGCCGGCGTCGCCGCCTGACGGGGCGGTTTGGTGCTTCGCCTTTGCGGAGCACCGGTCGCCTTGATATGGTTTTGCCGCAAAGCTGGTGTTATGAGCAGCAGGCACATGCAGAAACAGGACCCCCAGATGTCGTCGATCGAGGCTTCCAAGCCGCAGAAGGAAATCAGCCCGTTGCTCAAGATGGTGCTGGAGCTTGGACCGCTGATGGTCTTCTTCTTCGCCAATTCGCGCGGCGAGTGGCTGGCGGGGCACTTTCCGGCGCTTGCCGAGCTCGGCGGCCCGATCTTCATCGCCACCGGCCTGTTCATGGCCGCGACCGCGATTGCCCTTGCCGTCTCCTGGATCTTGACCCGCACCCTGCCGATGATGCCGCTGATTTCGGGCATCGTCGTCTTCGTCTTCGGGGCGCTGACGCTCTGGCTGCAGAACGACACCTTCATCAAGATGAAGCCGACGATCGTCAACACACTGTTCGGCGCGATCCTGCTCGGCGGCCTTCTCTTCGGCAAGTCGCTGCTCGGCTACGTCTTCCACTCCGCCTTCAAGCTCGACGCGGACGGCTGGCGCAAGCTGACGCTGCGCTGGGGCGTGTTCTTCCTGTTCCTGGCCGTGCTGAACGAAGTGGTGTGGCGCTCGTTCTCGACCGACTTCTGGGTTGCCTTCAAGGTGTGGGGAACGATGCCGATCACCATCCTCTTCACGCTCGCCCAGATGCCGCTGATCATGAAACACTCGCTTGACCAGGAGAAAGCCGAGTGACGACGACGCTTGAGGAGAATGGCAGCAACCGTCACGCGCTCCTCTGGCTGATCGCCTGTCTGGCGGTCCTGGCGGTGCAGATCGTCACCCAGCACCTGATGGGCCGCATCTGGATCTGCGATTGCGGCTACGTCAAGCTGTTCGAACCCGTCGTCAAATCCAGCGGCAACTCCCAGCATATCGCCGACTGGTACACGCCGTCCCACATCATCCACGGCTTCCTGTTCTACGGCCTTGGCCATCTGCTGTTGCGCCGCAAGCCGCTGACGGCAAAGCTCTTCCTGGCGATGGTCATCGAATCCGCCTGGGAGATCGCCGAAAACACCCCCATGGTCATCAACCGCTATCGCTCGGCGACCATCTCGCTCGACTATTTTGGCGACAGCATCCTGAACTCGACCATGGACACACTGGCGATGGTGGCCGGCTTCATGTTCGCCGCCCGCATGCCCGTCTGGCTGACGGTGACGATCGCCGTCGTCTTCGAGCTTTTCACCGGCTGGCTGATCCGCGACAACCTCACCTTGAACGTGCTGATGCTGGTCTGGCCCCTCGATGCGGTCAAGGAATGGCAGGCGGGGATCTAGGCGCGCTTCGGAGTTCGCTTCAGCCCCTCATCCCGCTGCCGCGACCTTCTCCCCGCTCGCGAGGAGAAGGAGGATGACGCACTCTCCCTCCACTACCTCAGCGCTGCAAGCAGGATCAGTTAGGCCTGTGACGAACAACATCGATGCTGTTGAATCAGGCGGGGTGCCACGAGTCACCTTCTCCCCGCATGCGGGGAGAAGGTGCCGGCAGGCGGATGAGGGGCAGCGTGCGCCAGCCGTGCCAGAGCGGGCTACGACCCCGCCGCAGCCTTCTCGATCGCTGGCAGCAGGCCGTTCCTGACGCTGTCTTCGTCAAACGGTCCGACGCGCTTGTAAAGGATCGTGCCATCGGCGCCGACGAGGTAGGATTCCGGGATGCCATAGACGCCCCAGTCGATCGCTGCCTTGCCGCGCGGATCGACGCCGACGGCGGAAAACGGATTGCCGAGTTCGCCGAGGAAGCGCAGCGCGTTTTCGTTCTGGTCCTTGTAGTTGATGCCGACGACGGTCAGCCGCGGATCCTTCGACAGTTCCAGAATGAAAGGATGCTCCTGCCGGCAGGGCACGCACCACGAGGCCCAGACGTTGACGAGCGTCAGCTTGCCCTTGATCGCAGCGTCGGTCAGCGCCGGCATCGGCTGGCCGTCGCGTGTGGCGCCTTCGAGCGCCGGCATGTCGAGCGTCGGCGCCTTGGTGCCGATCAGCGCAGACGGGATCTCGCTGACGTCCTTGCCGGAATTGAGCTGGCTCCAGAAGATCGCGGCAAGCCCGGCGAAGATGACGAGCGGCAACGCCGCCAGCACGAAACGCATCGGCCCAGGCTTGCGCTCCTCACCGCGCGGGGCGGGGATGTTCCTCATGGCGTTTCTCCCGGGGCTTGAGCGGCGGAGCGCCGGCGGATGCCGGAAGCCTCGAGTTCTGCCAGCTCGCGACGGCGGGCGCGACCGTCGAGAACGACCCAGGCGACCAGCCCAAGCACCGTCAACGTCGCGATGCCGTAGCTTGTGACGACATAGGCAGCATGGCTCATCATTTCGCACGCGCCTCCCGGCCGGCACTGCGCGCTGCGAGCCGGCGCAACGCCGTGACGCGCCGGCGCAAGATTTCGTTGCGCATGGCGGCGACATGCAGCGTGAAGAACAGAAGCGTGAACGCGATCGCCATCACGATCAGCGGGCGCAGGAATTCCGGATCGATCGTCGGCCCGTCGAGCCGCATGACGCTTGCCGGCTGGTGCAGCGTGTTCCACCACTCGACCGAGAACTTGATGATCGGGATATTGACGAAACCGACCAGAACCAGAATGGCGGAAACCTTGGACGAGCGCGCCGGATCGTCGAGCGCGCGATTGAGCGCCATCAGGCCCAGATACATCAGAAACAGCACGAAAACCGAGGTCAACCGTGCATCCCAGACCCACCATGTGCCCCACATCGGCTTGCCCCAGAGCGAACCGGTGACGAGCGCGAGGAAGGTGAAGCAGGCGCCGATCGGGGCGGCGGCCCGCGACGACACGTCGGCGAGCGGATGGCGCCAGACGAGCGTGCCGAGCGCTGCGAGCGCCATCACCGAATAACACATCATCGACAGCCAGGCGGCAGGCACGTGCACATACATGATGCGCACGGTCTCGCCCTGCTGGTAGTCGCCCTCGGTCGTGAAGGAAAGCCAGAGGCCCACGGCAAAAAACAGCGCCGTCAGCCCGGAAAGCCAGGGCAACAGACGGTCGGCCAACGCCAGGAACCGCGTGGGGTTGGCGAGGTCGCTGAATTTGCGGATGGCCAGGCTGTTTTCGCTCATGGTGGCTCTTTAGCGCTTAAGGCTCCCGCCTGCAATTGATCCGCGTCAACCGCGCGATCACGATCCAGTTGGCACGTCCACCATAATCATCATCGATCTGAACAGCTTAGCGCGAAATCCGCCGCTATGCCGCAAACACTTTCGCCATTTGCGCTCCGATTGCGTCAATCAGACGCGTGTCGAAGGGCGGCGGCGGCGGCGACCGGGCCGATGACGGCGAAAAACAGCGTGATTGCGGTCAGGATCATCAACGGCGGCAGGAACGGCGCCGGATCCTCGATTGCCGCATAGACGGCACTGACGCCGAAGATCAGCACCGGGATCGCCAGTGGCAGGACAAGGATGGAAACGAGAAGCCCGCCGCGCGGCAGCGACACGGCAACGGCCGCCCCCACCGCGCCGATGAAGGTGATCGCCGGCGTGCCGACCAGAAGGGTCAGCATCGTGGCGCCGATCGCGATCTCGCTCATGTTCATGAACAGCCCGAGCAGCGGCGAGGCGATCACCAGCGGCAGGCCGGTCGAAGCCCAATGGGCTGCGCATTTGACGAAGACGGTGAAGAGCAGCGGCGTCTCCTGCATCAGCATCAGGTCGAGCGAACCGTCGTCGCGTTCGGCCTGAAACAGCCGGTCGAGCCCGAGCAGCGAGGCAAGCAGCGCCCCGATCCAGAGGATGGCGGGTCCGATGCGCGAAAGCAGGTTGAGGTCCGGCCCGACTCCAAAAGGAATGACCGCCACGACCGTCATGAAGAACAGCACGCCGATCATCGCGCCACCGCCGGCGCGGATCGACAGTTTGAGATCGCGGAAGAACAGCGCCATCATGCCGCTCTTCTCCGGGGGCTGGTCCCGGTCGGGCTCCTAAGCATCATGCCAGTGATCTCCCGCCAGATGCTCGAAGCCCTTCATGTGCAGTTCTCTTGTCCGGTTAAGACCGAGCGGCTGGTGCGTCGCGGCAATGACGATGCCACCCTTTTCGAGATGCGCCTTCACCAGCTCTGCAAACAATCGGTCGGCGCCGGCGTCAAGCGCTGCAGTCGGCTCGTCGAGGATCCAGATCGGTCGATGGGAAACGAGAAGCTTCGCCATCGCCATGCGGCGCTGCTGGCCGGCCGAAAGGTAACCGAAGGGCAGATGGGCGATATCGGGCAGGCCAACCGCCTCGACGGCGTCAGCAATTCCCACCCCCGCGCCTCCCGGCGAATTGCCCATGAAGCGCTGCCAGAAGGAAAGATTTTCCGCGACGGTCAGTTCACGCTTCATCGCGTTGCGGTGGCCGAGATAGTGACTGACCTCCGACGGATGGGCTATTTCCGGGGGACCGCCCTCAAGTTTCACGTGCCCTCTTTCGGGCCTCAGAAGGCCGGCCAAAACGCGCAGCAAAGTCGACTTTCCCGACCCGTTCGGGCCGGTCACGACAAGGGCTTCCGAGGCATCGAGAACGAAGGAAATATCGTTAAAAATCAGGTCCTCACCGCGCTTGGCGCTCAACCCTTCAGCTATGAGGCGCATGAATTCTCAGGTTCCCTTCACCGTCTTTCCGCAGGGCAAAAAAAGTCCCGTTTCGACCTTGCTTGCTCTGGCACGATTTGGAGAAATTATCTATATAGCGGACAACACGCCAGCGGTCGGCGTGAATTTCATCCAAGCGCCGAACATGGAATGAATTTCCACGTACGGACAGCGGAAATGGCCGCACCCGCATCCCAAATCGCGCTTCACAGGCGCTCGGGCGTTCGTACGTCAGCTTTTGGCGATCAGACGGAACGGGGTATTATCCAGTGTCCAAGTCTCTAGACAGTTTTAATTGTCGCTCCACGCTCACGGTCAACGGCGTGGACTACGTCTATTACAGCCTTCCCAAGGCTGAGGCGAACGGTCTCGCCGGCGTTTCGAAGCTTCCCTACTCGATGAAGGTTCTGCTCGAGAACCTGCTGCGCAACGAAGACGGCCGCTCCGTCACCAAAAAAGACATCGAGAACATTGCCGCCTGGCTCAACGACAAGGGCACGGCAGAAAACGAAATCGCCTACCGTCCGGCTCGCGTGCTGATGCAGGATTTCACCGGCGTTCCAGCCGTCGTCGACCTCGCGGCCATGCGTGACGCCATGGTCTCGCTCGGTGGCGACCCGGAAAAGATCAACCCGCTCGTTCCCGTCGACCTCGTCATCGACCACTCCGTCATCGTCGACGAATTCGGCACGCCGAACGCTTTTGCCCGCAACGTCGAGCTCGAATATGAGCGCAACGGCGAGCGCTACCGCTTCTTGAAGTGGGGCCAGCAGGCGTTCAAGAACTTCCGCGTCGTGCCGCCCGGCACCGGCATCTGTCATCAGGTCAATCTGGAGTATCTGGGCCAGACTGTCTGGACCCGTGAAGAAGATGGCGTGATCACCGCCTACCCGGACACCTGCGTCGGCACCGACAGCCACACCACCATGATCAACGGCCTCGGCGTCCTCGGCTGGGGTGTGGGTGGCATCGAGGCGGAAGCCGCCATGCTCGGCCAGCCGGTCTCCATGCTCCTGCCCGAAGTCATCGGCTTCAAGCTGACCGGCAAGCTGAAAGAGGGCGTCACCGCCACCGACCTCGTGCTCATGGTCGTGCAGATGCTGCGCAAGAAGGGCGTGGTTTCGAAGTTCGTCGAATTCTTCGGCCCCGGCCTCGACAACATGACGCTCGCCGACCGCGCCACCATCGGCAACATGGGCCCGGAATACGGCGCTACCTGCGGCTTCTTCCCGGTCGACAGCGAAACCATCAACTACCTCACCATGTCCGGCCGCGAGGAAAACCGCATCGCGCTGGCCGAAGCCTACTCCAAGGCTCAGGGCATGTGGCGCGACGGTGATGGTTCCGAGCTCGTCTTCACCGACACGCTCGAACTCGACCTTGGCGACGTCGTCCCGGCCATGGCCGGCCCGAAGCGCCCGGAAGGCCGTATTCCGCTCGAAAGCATCGCATCGGGCTTCGCAACCGCGCTCGAAGGCGACTACAAGAAGCCGGGCCAGCTTTCGAACCGCTATGCGGTCGAGGGCACCGATTTCGACCTCGGCCATGGCGACGTCGCCATCGCGGCGATCACCTCCTGCACCAACACCTCCAACCCGTCGGTGCTGATCGCGGCCGGCCTGCTTGCCCGCAACGCCGTTGCCAGGGGCCTGAAGTCCAAGCCGTGGGTGAAGACCTCGCTGGCTCCGGGAAGCCAAGTCGTTGGCGAATACCTCGCCAAGTCCGGCCTGCAGAAGGACCTCGACGCGCTCGGCTTCAACCTCGTCGGCTTCGGTTGCACCACCTGCATCGGCAACTCCGGCCCGCTGCCGGCGCCGATCTCGAAGACGATCAACGACAAGGGTCTGATCGCCGCCGGCGTTCTCTCCGGCAACCGCAACTTCGAAGGTCGCATTTCGCCGGATGTCCAGGCGAACTACCTCGCCTCGCCGCCGCTCGTCGTCGCCTACGCGCTTGCGGGTTCCGTGCAGAAGGACCTGACCAGCGAGCCGCTCGGCGAAGACAGGGACGGCAAGCCCGTCTTCCTCAAGGACATCTGGCCGACCTCCAAGGAGATCCAGGAGTTCATCTTCAAGTACGTCACCCGCGAACTCTACGCGACCAAGTACGCCGACGTGTTCAAGGGTGACGAGAACTGGCAGGCCGTTCAGGTTCCTCCGGGCCAGACCTATGCCTGGGACGACGGTTCGACCTACGTGCAGAACCCGCCCTACTTTGTCGGCATGGGTAAGTCCGGATCGGGCATTTCCGACATCAAGGGCGCCCGCGTGCTCGGTCTCTTCGGCGACAAGATCACCACCGACCACATCTCGCCGGCCGGTTCGATCAAGGCGGCCTCGCCGGCCGGCACGTACCTTATCGGTCATGGGGTCGGCGTTGCCGACTTCAACCAGTACGGCACGCGCCGCGGCAACCATGAGGTGATGATGCGCGGCACCTTCGCCAACATCCGCATCCGCAACCACATGCTCGGCCCGAACGGCAAGGAAGGTGGCTACACCATCCACTATCCGTCGAAGGAAGAGATGTCGATCTACGACGCGGCCATGCAGTACAAGGAAGAGGGCGTTCCGCTCGTCATCTTCGCCGGCGTCGAATACGGCAACGGTTCGTCGCGCGACTGGGCTGCCAAGGGCACCAACCTGCTCGGCGTCAAGGCCGTTATCGCGCAGTCCTTCGAACGTATCCACCGCTCGAACCTGGTCGGCATGGGTGTCATTCCCTTCGTCTTCGAGGAAGGCACGACCTGGGAGACGCTCGGCCTCAAGGGCGACGAGATCGTCACGATCGAGAACCTCGCCAATGTCCAGCCGCGCGAAAAGCGTGTCGCCAAGGTGATCTATGGCGACGGCAGCGTGAAGGACGTGCCGCTGATCTGCCGCATCGACACGCTGGACGAGGTCACCTACGTCAACAACGGCGGCATCCTGCAGACGGTTCTGCGCGACCTCGCCGCCTGATCGGCCGCGAACTGACGACATCGACGAGCCGGGGCGCCGAAAGGTGCCCCGGCTTTTTCCTGCGGTATCGCCGGCCTCTTGCAAGGTCGGCGGCGGCGCTCACCTGCGATCTCACTCCAACGTGACTTCCCGTTGATGGAGCGCCGTCGTATGTAGTGAACTCCCCCTTGAAGGAGCAGGCCGCCGGCCGACAATGAAGTGAAGCCATGACATCCGCAGACCGTTCATTCATTCGCCCCGTTGCATTGGCCCTTGGGCTCCTTGCAGTCGCTGGGGCGCCAGCCAAGGCGCAGGACGGGCAAGCGATCAAGGGTGTCGTGGAGCTGTTCACCAGCCAGGGCTGTTCTTCCTGCCCGCCGGCGGATGCGGCACTGAAGAAGCTGGTCGACGAAGGCGATGTCGTGGCGCTCGCCTATCACGTCGACTATTGGAACTACCTCGGCTGGGCCGACACGCTGGCATCGAAGGAAAACACCGAGCGCCAATACGCCTATGCCCGCATGCTCGGCCGCAACGGCGTCTATACGCCACAGGCGATCCTCAATGGCCGTGATCACCTCAACGGTGGCAACCTTCAGGCGATCAAGACGCGGCTCGAGGCAATGAAGGCGGAGGGCAAGGGGCTTGCCGTTCCCGTCGAAGCGAAGATCCAGGGTGAAGAAATCAAGATCGAGATCGGCAGTGGCATCGGCAAGGCCAATGTCGTCGTCGTCTATTTCGACCGCGCCAAGGTCGTGAAGATGGAGAAGGGCGAGAATATCGGCAAGGAAATCCCCTACTGGCATGCCGTGCGCGACATTCAGACGATCGGCATGTGGGATGGAAAGCCGGCGACCTTTACGCTTCCGGCGACCGTTCTGACCGAACGGCCGGGGAATTCCGGCTGCGCCATTCTGCTGCAGTCGATGAAGGACAAGGAAACGCCGGGCGCGATCATCGGTGCGACGGCGGTGCTCGCCGGTCCGCAGGGCAAGCTGTAGCAGCTGCCCGCGGCACGCATGTTGCCCTTGATCGCAGCCGATTTAAGGAAACATGCAGAAATTCGAAGGTCTACAGCGAGCTATGCGCTTCTCGTAAGACGCGCGGCGCTGTAGGGGGTGGTTCGGCCCGGCAGCATCGAGGGGCTGGGGCTGAGGGTTCGAAGTTACCGGACCGAACCGGCCATGGCTGCGGGCGTGGAACGCTCGCAGCATGACGATCTGACCGGACATACGGTGGCAACGACTCTGTCCGTCAGCGCCCGCGAGTTTTGCGATGAATTGGGGCGGCGATTTGACTGAAATGGGGCAGAGGCAAGAAATGACCTCATCGTCCCAATCCTTCCAGCTTGCTTTTCGGCTCGTGTCAGGCACACTGTTATCGTTCTGTCACAACAGAAGGCCGGATTGCCGATGACCGATGAGCCGGACTTGCCGCAAGGCGAGGCGCGACATCAGCGCCACACCACGTCGGATGTGGTTGTCGATCTTCACGAATACAGGAACGCCAAGGACCCTCTCCCCGTTACTTTTCATCGCCGCGAACTCGACCAGATCCTCTGGGTTTATGGCCGCATGGTCGGCGAAGGCGAGTGGCGGGATTATGCGATTGACCACCTGAAGGACCGCGCGGTCTTTTCCGTGTTCAAGCGCTCGGGCGAGATGCCGCTTTATCGGATCGAAAAGAACCCGAAGCTTGCGGCAAAGCAGGGCGCCTTCAGCGTCCTCAACGTCCACGGCACCATTCTCAAGCGCGGCCATGAGCTGACGCAGGTCCTGAAGGTGTTCGACAAGGTCTTGCGGCTGGTGGAAACCTGACGCGGATCGCGAGGTGATCCTTCGCGCGTGGTTGCCCGGATCCTTGTCGCATGTGCCATCACGAGCGGCGGCGCATGCTTTGCGGCCGACCTGGTGCCACGGTTGGGCGCCTTGGCATGCTCCGCTCACCGGTCTCAAGGATGCAAGGCCTGAGCCGTCAACTCGGCCAGCGCGTGGACGTCAGCCCCTGTAGAGTGAATCCGGGTAGACGTCTTCCGGCGGATCGCTCGTCTCACCCTCGCCAAGCGCCAGCTGCATGATCGCAGTGTCCAGCCAGTGGCCGTGCTTGAACCCGGTCGCCTTCATCGTTCCCTGGTGCTGAAATCCGGCAGCCCGGTGCACGGCGATCGAGGCCGGATGTGCGCCGCCGATCACCGCGACCATCTGCCGGAAGCCGAGTTCAGTGCAGCGCCGCACGAGCTCCGCAAGCAACGCCTTTCCGGCGCCCTTGCCGCGTGCGTCGGGCGAAAGGTAGATCGAGTCTTCCACGAGGAAGCGATAGGCCGTGCGCGTGCGGAAACCGGACGCATAGGCATAGCCGGCAATCGAACCGTTCCCGTCCACCGCCACCATGTAGGGGTAGCCGTAGCCGATGATGGTTTCGAAGCGGGTTCGCATCTCCGCTTCCGACGGCGGGGTGATTTCATAGGTGGCGACGCCGTTCAGGACCGACTCGCGGTAGATCTCGGTGATGGCCGCAAGGTCGGCGAGGGTGGCGTCGCGAAGGGTCAGGGACATGGGGTGCCGGCTCGATCTGGAGGGCTCGTCCTCCATCACTCCCATGGAGACGCAATCCGATCAAGCCGGATTCCGGCAACAAAAAAGGCGGCCGAGGCCGCCTTTTCCGTCTGTCGTTTCAAGCTTAGTTGTTCCGGTTGCCCATGAACTGAAGCAGGAACATGAACATGTTGATGAAGTCGAGGTAGAGCGTCAGCGCACCCATGATCGCCTTGCGGCCGGCAACGGTGCCGTCATCGGCCTCAAAGTACATTTCCTTGATCTTCTGCGTGTCGTAGGCAGTCAGGCCAGCGAAGATCAGCACGCCGATCACGTTGATCGCGAAGGCGAGCGGCGCGGAGCCAAGGAAAATGTTGACGATCGACGCCAGGATCACGCCGAACAGACCCATGATCAGGAACGAGCCCATGCCGGACAGGTCCTTCTTCGTGGTGTAGCCGTAGAGCGACAGGGCGCCGAACGAAGCTGCGGTCACGAAGAACGTCTGTACGATGCTCTGGCCGGTATAGACCATGAAGATCGACGACAGCGACAGGCCCATCAGGGCCGCATAGACCCAGAACGTCGTCTGCGCGGCAGAAACGCTCATGCTATTGATGCGGAAGCTCATGAAGAAGACCATCGCCAGCGGCGCCAGCATCACCACCCACTTCAGCGGGCTGGTATAGATCGCAGCACCGAAGGCGGTCAGCTGGCCACCCGAAAACGCCATCTGGAACGTCAGATAGGCGGCGACACCAGTGATTGCCAGACCGAGCGCCATCAGGTTGTAGACCTTCAGCATGTATGCGCGAAGGCCTTCGTCGATCACGGCACCCGCCTGAGCGCCGGCGGGCGACATTCGGGTTTGGTAGTTTCTCAGATCAGCCATTGTTTCCTCATTTAAGCTCCGGTGGAAGTTACGGTGTCGGGCGGCGTGTTTCGCTTGGGAAGACTTGCTTCCACGCCCAGGCGCCGCTGCGGAGCTCCAGCATGCCTGTGGACAAATATGATGCCGAAACCCGTTGGGTACAAGACCCGAAGCCTCCGGATTCGATGGGACCGGGCTGATTCAGGCCTTGTGTGACAGGGTTTTACGGTTAACTCGGCCCCGTCAAAGTTCACGCAGGACCGGTGCCGCCTTCTGTCCGAGAATGCGCCAGGTCCCGGCAAGACCGATGCCAACCGTCATGACAAGCGCGGCGACGACCGTCACGATGGCGACGTCGGGCAGGAAGTTCGACGGCAGCGTCATGATGCGGCTGACGACGAACCAGGCGGCGACACCGCCGGCAAACAGCGCAAAAACCGCCGTTGCAACCCCGAGGATTGCGTATTCGTAGCTGAAGGCCCGAATGAGCGTCGAGCGCGTCGCACCCAGCGTCTTCAGCACGACCGCGTCGTGCACGCGCGCCCTGTTGCCGGCGGCAAGCGCCCCGGCAAGCACCAGCACCGACGCGACGAGCGCCACGGCGGCCGCCGCCCGGATCGCCGTTGCCAGCTGGCCGAGCAGACCGTTCACAATGTCGAGAGCGTCCTTCACGCGCACGCTGGTGATGGTCGGATAGGCGTTGGTGACGGCCTTCAGAACGGCAGCCTCTTCCTGCGGCGTCGCGCCCGGATCGATCACCGTCGCCAGCCAGGCGTGCGGCGCGCCGGCAAAGGTATTGGGCGAAAACACCATGACGAAATTGATCGACAGCGATTCCCACTCGACATTGCGGAAGTTGGCGATCCTGGCGGTGATGTTGCGCCCGAGCACATTGACGGTCACCGTGTCGCCGATCTTCAGGCCCAGCTCGCCGGCCTCTTCCGCCGAGAAGGACACCAGCGGCTCGCCGCTATAGTCGGCCGGCCACCAGCCGCCTTCCGACAGCGTCGAATTCTCCGGCTTGTTCTTGGCATAGGTGATGCCCCGGTCGCCACGCAGAACCCACTGCCCTGCCGGCGGCACGTTGCGGCTGCTCACGTCCTCCCCGTTGAAGGCGACGATCCGGCCGCGCAGCATCGGCACCTCGATGACCTTGCCCTCGGGTATCGTCTGATTGAGAACGGCACGGAAGCCTTCGATCTCGTTGCTCTGGATGTCGACGAAGAAGAAGTTCGGCGCGCGCTCCGCCATGCTGCCGGTCAATTCGCGCCTGAGATTGCCGTCGATCAGCGCCAGCGTCACCAGAAGCGCCAGCCCGAGTCCGAGCGACAGCACCACGGAAGACGTCAGCGCGCCCGGACGGTGAATGTTGCCGATCGCGAGCCTCAGCGCCGGCGAATTGACCCGCGGACTGCGGCGCGCAAGCCAGGCGATCGCAAGCGCGACGCCGCGCAGCACGACGAACGCAAAGGCGATCGCGCCAAGAAACGTGAGCGAGATGGTGCGATCGTAAGCGGTCCAGATCGCCAGACCCGCCAGCGCCGCAAGGCAGGCGGCCGCGCCGAGCAGATAAGGCCATGCCGGCAAGCCCGAAGGGTCAAGCCCCTGCTGGCGGAAGAGCGCGGTTGCCGGAATGGCGCGCGCCCGACCAAGCGGCAGGATGGCAAAGGTCAGCGCCGTCAGCACGCCGAAAAGGGCGGCAAGGCCAAGGGCACCCGGATAAAGATGGAAGGCGGTGGAGATCGGCAGCAAATCGACCAGGAACTGGGCCGCAACGAACGGAATGAGGGCGCCAAGCACCAGACCGATCACAATGCCGATCGACGCGATCATCAGAATCTGCGCCAGGTAGATCATCGCCACGAGCGAGGCCGGCGCGCCCAGGCACTTGAAGGTCGCAATCACGCTGCGCTTGGCATCGAGATAGGCGCGCACCGCATTGGCGACGCCGACGCCGCCGACGATCAGCGCCGTCAGGCCGACCAGCGTCAGGAACTGGGAGAAGCGGGTGATGTTGGCCGTCAGAGCAGGTGCCGCGTTGCCGCTGGTACGGATCGACCAGCCGGCGGCCGGAAAACGCTTTTCGGCATCGGCCCGAATGGCTGCGATCCGGTTCGGATCGGCAACCTTGACCTTGTAGCTATGCTCGACGAGGCTCCCGGTCTGCACCAGACCGGACGCGACGAGCGCCTCGGCCGAGACCATCAGCCGCGGCGCAAAACCGAAGCCGTCGGAGAGTGCGTCCGGCTCGCGCAGGATCGTGCCGTCGATGCGGACGCGGGCATTGCCGATGAGAACCTCGTCCCCGACCTTCACACCGAGGCGATCGAGCAGCAGCGGCGCCACGACGGCGCCGAAAACCGCGCCGTCTCGCGACAGAATATCGTGCAAGGGGCGTGCCGGCTCGCTTTCCAGCGCACCATAGAGCGGATAGGCGGCGTCGACGGCCTTCAGTTCGACCAGCGCCTGATTGGAACCGTCCGGCATCCGGGCCATCGAGCGCAGCCCCGCCGAGACCGAAACCTGACCGAGGCCGTCGAGATAGGCGCGCTCCTCGGAGGTGGCCACACGATTGTTGAGCTCGAAGCGGATGTCGCCGGCAAGGAGGGCCTGCCCCTGCGATGCGATCGTCGCGGTGATCGACTGCGACAGCGAGTTGACGCCGGCGATCGCCGCCGTTCCGAGTGCGATGCAGGCGAGGAAGATGTAAAAGCCCCTGAGGCCGCCGCGCATCTCGCGCAAGGCGAGGCGCAAGGCAAGCAGCGGCTGAAGTCGCAAGGAGGAGGCGCTGCTCATGCCGAGGCCACATCCTGGCGCGGCATGGACGCGAGCGGCTCGACTTCGCCGCCGGCGACAATCTCGCCGGAGCGCACGCGCACCTGACGCACGCAGCGGTCGGCAAGGGCAGCATCATGCGTCACCAGCACGAGTGTCATGCCACGGTCACGCTGTTCGGCGAAAAGCAGATCGGCGATCTGGCGTCCGGTTTCGGCATCGAGGTTGCCGGTCGGTTCGTCGGCGATCAAAAGCTTCGGCGAGGGCGCCAATGCCCTTGCGATCGCCACGCGCTGTTGCTCGCCACCCGAGAGCTGGCCCGGATAGTGGCTGAGCCGCTCGCCAAGGCCGACGGCAACGAGTTCCTTGCGCGCGATCTCGAAAGCGCCGGCAACATTGGCGAGTTCGAGCGGGACGGCGACGTTTTCAAGCGCCGTCATGTTGGGAATGAGGTGGAAGGACTGGAAGACGATGCCGATATTGCGTCCGCGAAAGTCCGCAACCCTGTCCTCGTCGAGACGGTGCAGCGGCGTGCCGTCGATGACGATCTCGCCGCTGTCCAGACGCTCGAGCCCGGCAAGCACCATCAGAAGCGTCGACTTGCCCGAGCCGGACGGGCCGACGATGCCGACGGACTGGCCGGCCTCGATCGTCAAGTTCATGTCCTTCAGCACATGCACCGAGGCCGCAGCGGTCCCAAGGGTCAGATCCGCATTTTTAAGTTCGATGATGGTGCTGGCCAAACGAAACAACCCTATATGAAACGAGATGATGAACGGAAAAACGGCATTCGGGATTTAGGAACAGGCCCATGGCATTAAAAGGATTTCAACGGCTTTTCTTGGCGGCAATGATGACATTTGCGTTATCGCAGGCGGCGCGTGCCGAAACGATCAGCCTCGTGGGCTTCGGCGACAGCCTGATGGCGGGCTATCAGCTGCCCCCGGAGGACGCGTTCCCCGCACGACTTGAGAAGGCGCTGAAGGACAAGGGCATCGACGTGACGATCGCCAATGCCGGCGTCTCCGGCGACACCTCGTCGGGCGGCCTTTCCCGCATCGACTGGTCGGTGCCCGACGGCACGAAAGGCGTGATCCTCGAACTTGGCGCCAACGACGCGCTGCGTGGCATCGCGCCGGAAGCAACCCGCAAGAACATCGAGGCGATGATCACCCGCCTCAAGGACCGCGGTGTCGCCGTGCTGCTCGTCGGCATGATGGCGCCACCGAACATGGGTGCCGACTATGCCGCCCGCTTCAACCCGATCTATCCGGAGCTGGCCCAGAAGTACGGGCTGGAACTCTACCCGTTCTTTCTCGACGGCGTGGTGACCGAGGCAAAGCTCAAGCTCGACGACGGCATGCATCCGAACGGCGACGGTGTCGGTGTGATGGTCGACAAGGCATTGCCGGTGGTCGAACGTTTCCTGGCGACGTTGAATAAGACGGAGTGATGACATCGTCCACAGTTAAGAGAACGTTAATATTCGTAAGCGTCAAATACCAGTTGCGTGCAGACTCGATGCGTGATTCGCTAAGACATCTGCAAGAGATTCGGGGAGCTCGCCATGCCGAGACTATTCACCGCCCTCGAAATTCCGCGCAATGCTGCAATGAGTCTTTCATTGCTGCGCGGAGGTCTTCCCGGAGCTCGCTGGATCGATGTGGAGAACTACCACATCACCTTGCGCTTCATCGGCGACGTCGACTGGCGCACCGCCGACGAGATCATCGACAAGCTCGACCGAATCGAACGTCCCGAATTCCAGCTGCAATTGACCGGAACCGGCGCCTTCGGTTCGAAGAAGCCGCATTCGGTCTGGGCCGGCGTCACCAACCAGCCGGAAATGTACGCGCTGCAGGCCGAAATCGAGCGCATCTGCCAAAGGCTCGGGCTGCAGCCGGATCCGCGCAAGTTCACGCCGCACGTCACACTGGCGCGGCTGCGCTCCAGCCGGGTGGAGGACGTCGTCGAATACCTCTCCGGACGCGGCAACTTCATGACCTCGCTCTTCAACGTCTCACGCTTCGTGCTGTTGTCGTCGCGCGATTCGGTCGGCGGTGGCCCATACCTCACCGAAGAGGTCTTTCCGCTTCACGAGGTCCGCTCGCCAAGCCTTTCCAGCAACGACGAGCATCCCGCGTCGAGCATCTGGTAAAGCGCCTCGAAGGCCTCCGCGCCTTCGTAGTAGGGATCGGGCACGTTCTGGCTGCGCCCGGTGGCGTAGCCGAGGAAGAGCTGTACCTTGTCAGCCGTGCCGGCGGGCGACCGCAATCGAACGGCGATCCGGTGGATCGCCGATGTGCCAGGCACCGGTTCCGGCCGAATCCACCGTGAGCATCGAAGCAAGCCCCTTCTCAACGGCGCGTTCCCGCAGCACGCCCTCGGCGAGCGGCGACCGGCAAATATTGCCGAGACAAACGAAAAGAACTCTGACCGGTTTCATGTTATGCAATTTCCACGGCTGGAGACGTGCACGCTGATGCGGGTTGATTGCGCCGCGCATCTGATCAGACGCGCAATGGTCGCTGTAGCCCTTTGAAGTGCGGCATGTTTTTATCCTCTAATCGGCTAGGATGAAAGAAAACATGCTGTGGCCTTCGAACAGGCGGGCGAGAGGGAGAGAACCATGAGACCGGAAAAACTGGACGAGACGGCGATCGTCGAAAACCTGCACAAGATGGAAGGCTGGGTGCGGGCCGAGGACGGAAACTCGATCTGGAAGGCGTTCCGTTTCAAGAACTTCGTCGAGGCCTTCGGTTTCATGACCGAATGCGCGATCGTCGCCGAGAAGCTCGACCATCACCCGGAATGGTTCAACGTCTACAATCGGGTCGACGTAACGCTGACCACCCATGACGCCAAGGGGCTGACCGAGCTTGACTTCAAGCTGGCGGCGCGAATGGACAAGGCAGCATCCGGCCGCATGCCCGATCATTTGAAATAGAGCCAGCAATTCCCATATTGAGAGACGCTGCAACAGCGGAAGCGGGACATGGACGACATCAAGATTGGTGAAATTCTCTTGCCTGGCGAAGAATCCGAGCAGGAGCGACGGGAAAAGCGCGTCAAGCGCCGCTTCTGGCCGACATTTCGCCGGGCCGCTCGGCAAATCCCCTTCAGCCGCGACCTGGTCGCCGCCTATTACTGCGCGATCGACCCGAAGACGCCGACCCGCACCCGCGGCATTCTGCTCGCGGCCCTCGCCTATTTCGTGCTGCCGATCGATTTGGTCCCCGATGTGCTTGCCGTGGTCGGCTTTTCCGACGACGTCGCGGTGCTGACCGCGGCGTTTGCCGCCATCAGCGGCCAGATCAAGGAAACCCACTACACTAAGGCTGACGAGACTCTCGCCGACGGGGCCGAAGACTGACGCGATCGACCGGCCACAGGTTGTGGCGCCCCATTCCCGCCCAAAAGTCAAACTCTTGCCCAAATGTTTGTGGCATAGACATGCAAATGGCGCCGGTCACGCATTCACAAGCATCCGGCACCTCGCAATGGCTTGGGGCAGGAAACCTTCTGGAACGGCATTCCGAAGCGCTGCGCATCCGGCATCGACCTGAGCTTCGACGATGGGGAAGCGATGGTTTGAAAAACGCCGGTGCAAGGGGGCAAACTGCCCCGTTTCGGGTCTAGACCCACGGTTTTCGGCCATCGTTGACGGTTTGGTAACCTGAATTAAGTCAAAACAAGCTTAACCATGACTACGCGTCGCCCGTCTGACCTTTCGGGTGATTGAAAAGCAAGAAAAGCGGCAGGACCTCATGTTTGTAAGAAAGATCGCAACAGCAATCGCACTCGTTCTGGCAACCGCCAGCGTGGCTGCCGCCCAGTCACCGACGCGCATCCAGCAGTTCAACGCCTGGGGCGCCTACTCCTACAACGCCGGCGGCGGCAAGGTCTGCTACGTGCTCTCGGTTCCGAAGGACAAGAGCCCGGCCGGCGTCGACCACGGCGACATCTTCTTCCTCGTTTCGCAGCGCCCGGGCCAGAACATCAGCTACGAGCCGCAGGCGATGATGGGCTATCCGCTGCAGGAGAATTCCAAGGTCAACGTCGTCATCGACGGCCGCACCTTCGTCATGTTCACCAAGGGCAACTCCGCCTGGGTCGAGAACGCCGCCGAAGAGCCTGCTCTGGTGGCCGCGATGAAGAACGGCAAGGCCATGTCGGTCAACGCCAAGTCGCGCAAGGGCACGGCGACCTCCTATTCCTACTCGCTCTCGGGCATCTCGGCTGCGCTGAAGCAGATCGAGGCCTGCAAGTAATTCCGCTTCGCAAGACGGAAATCAGGGCCGGCTGCAAAGCCGGCCTTTTGCGTTCGCGGGCCTGCCACGTGACTCCGGGCCAAAACAATGCTAAAGCCCGGCCCAACTTGAGAGCCTCCGCGCCCCGATTGGCCGCTATCGATGGCTCGACCGATTTCAATTCGCGCATCAGGACGAATTCCGGACCCGCTCTCCGGACGGCCTCACGCTGTACGACAGGACATTGCGAGCATGGCAGCCACTGAAATTCTGAACCGGGTGGAAATCGCTAAGGCACCGCAGGTGCGCGCGGCACCGCAAGCAGAAAAACCCTCGCTGATCGGGCTCTTGCGCGAGGACATGGCCAAGGCGCTCGTCGAGAAGGGCGTTCCTGAGCGGCAGGTCAAGATGCGAGTCAGCCAGCTCTGGCACTGGCTCTACGTGCGCGGCGTCTCCGATTTCGACCACATGACCAACGTGTCGAAGGACATGCGCGAAATGCTGAAGGAGCATTTCACCATTGCCCGGCCGGAAATCGTCGAGGAGCAGATCTCCGGCGACGGCACCCGCAAGTGGCTGCTGCGGTTCCCGCCGCGCGGCGCGGGCCGCCCGGTCGAGATCGAGACCGTCTACATCCCCGAGGAAGGCCGTGGCACGCTCTGCATTTCGAGCCAGGTCGGCTGCACCCTCACCTGCTCCTTCTGTCACACCGGCACGCAGAAGCTGGTGCGCAACCTGACGGCCGAAGAAATCCTCGCCCAGCTCTTGCTTGCCCGCGACCGGCTCGGCGATTTCCCGGAGCGCGACACGCCGCAGGGCGCGATCGTACCGGCCGAAGGCCGCAAGATCACCAATATCGTCATGATGGGCATGGGCGAGCCGCTCTACAACTTCGAACATGTGAAGACCGCCCTTCTGATCGCCTCTGACGGCGAAGGTCTGTCGCTCTCCAAGCGCCGCATCACGCTGTCGACCTCCGGCATCGTGCCGGAGATCTATCGCACCGGCGAAGAAATCGGCGTCATGTTGGCGATCTCGCTGCATGCCGTGCGTGACGACCTGCGCGACATGCTGGTGCCGATCAACAAGAAGTACCCGCTGAAGGAACTGATGGACGCCTGCCGCGCCTATCCGGGGCTTTCGAACGCCCGCCGCATCACCTTCGAATATGTGATGCTGAAGGACGTCAACGACAGCCTCGAAGACGCCAAGGCGCTGGTGAAGCTCCTGAAGGGCGTGCCGGCGAAGATCAATCTCATCCCCTTCAACCCCTGGCCGGGCACCAACTACCAGTGTTCCGACTGGGAACACATCGAGAAGTTTGCCGACTTCATCAACCAGGCCGGCTATGCCTCGCCGATCCGCACCCCGCGCGGCCGCGACATTCTTGCCGCCTGCGGCCAGCTGAAGTCGGAATCCGAGCGCATGCGCAAGGTCGACCGCCTCGCCTTCGAGGCGATGATGATCGCCAACCACGGCGAGGACTGAGATCGGCCGGAGAGCGCTTGCTCGTTCTCCGCCCCGCACCTCCCTGATCGATGAAGAACTTTGATAGGTGATGCAGTTCCTATCGATTGATTTCATGCCTCCGGTTTCCTAAGAAGGCGGGAAATCAATTCAGGAGGACAACCCATGCGCTCACTTCTCATCGCCCTTGCCGCCACGGTGGCATTCACCCTGCCCGCCCGTGCCGATGAGGTGACCGTCGCCGTGACCGCGATCGTCGAGCACCCGGCGCTCGACGCCGCCCGCGACGGCGTGAAGGACGCGCTGGCCGCCGCCGGCTACAAGGAAGGCGAAAACCTCAAGTTCCTCTACGAGTCGGCCCAGGGTAACCCGGCAACCGCGGCGCAGATCGCACGCCAGTTCGCCGGCGAAGCACCGAACGTCATTGTTCCGATCTCCACGCCGTCGGCCCAGGCCGTCGTTTCGTCCACCCGCGACATCCCGGTCGTCTTCACGGCCGTTTCCGACCCGGTCGGCGCGCAGCTCGTCAAGGACATGGACAAGCCTGGCGGCAACGTCACCGGCCTCTCCGACATGTCGCCGGTTGCCGAGCACGTCGCCCTGATCAAGGAGATCCTGCCGAACGCCAAGTCGATCGGCTACCTCTACAACTCGGGCGAAGCCAACTCCGTTTCGCTGCTCGCGGTGCTGAAGACCGAAGCCGAAAAGGCCGGCCTGACCGTGGTCGAATCCGCCGCCACCAAGTCGGCTGAAGTCCAGGGTGCGGCGCGCGCGCTCGTCGGCCGCGCCGATGCGATCTACGTGCCCACCGACAACACGATCATCTCGGCACTCGAAGGCGCCGTTGCCGTCGCTGAAGAAGCCAAGCTTCCGCTCTTCACCGCCGACACGGATTCGGTTGCCCGCGGCTCGCTCGCAGCCCTCGGCTTCAACTACTACGACGTCGGCAAGCAGACGGGCGAAGTGGTCGTTCGCATCCTCAAGGGCGAAAACCCCGGCGACATCGCCGTCAAGGTTGCCGCCGGTTCCGACCTGGTGATCAACAAGAAGGCCGCCGAGAAAATGGGCGTCACCCTTCCGGAAAGTGTCGTAAAGCGCGCAACCCGCGTCGTTGAATAAGGCTTTCGGCCCTTTCAGGTTCAAGTTTGTTGCGTTTTGCCCGCCTCCGTTCCATACGGAGGCGGTTCGCTATGAGGGGCCCGCAACAGAGAAGGCCGCTCCAAGTTTCTAAGCCGCACATGCGCCCGGCCGTGAGCCCCATGTGCCAAGCGGGAGCGTCGCGCTCATACGCACAACCAAGCGCGACAGTTGAAAAGAGGGTCTGGGGTTGAGTCTAATTGCTTTCTGGGGAGCCGTGGAGCTGGGGCTGGTCTATGCCTTCGTCGCCCTTGGCGTCTTTCTCGCATTCCGGGTTCTGGATTTTCCCGACCTCACGGTTGACGGGTCGTTTCCGCTGGGCGCAGCCGTCACCGCGGTCCTGATCATTGCCGGCGTCAATCCTTGGCTTGCGGCTTGCGTGGCCATGGTTGCGGGAGCTGCGGCGGGCATCGTCACGGCGATGCTCAACGTGCGCTTCAAGATCCTCAACCTGCTCGCCTCGATCCTGACGATGATCGCGCTGTTTTCGGTCAACCTGCGCGTCATGGGCAAGCCGAACGTCGCGCTGATCAATGCCGACACGATGTTGTCGCCGTTCTACGGTCTCGGGCTTCGCGACTTCTACGTCCGGCCGCTGTTCATCGGCGTGCTTGTCGTTATCGCCGTCATCATCGTCTGGCGCTTCCTCGAAAGCGATGCCGGGCTTGCGATGCGCGCCACCGGCGCCAATGCCCGCATGGCCCGCGCGCAAGGGGTCGACACCAACCGTCAGATCTATCTGGGCATGGCGATCTCCAACGCCCTCGTCGCCTTCGGCGGCGCGCTCTTTGCCCAGACCAATGGTTTCGCGGACGTGACCTCGGGCGTCGGCACCATCGTCGTCGGTCTTGCCGCCGTCATCATCGGCGAGACGCTGCTGGGCGCGCGCGGCATCCTGATCGCGCTGATCGGCTGCGTGCTCGGCTCGATCCTCTACCGCATCGCCATCCAGCTGGCGCTGTCGACCGACATGCTCGGTCTGCAGGCTTCCGACCTCAACTTCGTGACGGCAGCACTCGTCACCTTCGCCCTCGTCCTTCCCCGCCTGCGTCGTGGAGGTGCGGCATGATCAGCGTCAACAACATCGAAGTCATCTTCGGCAAGGGCACGCCGCTGCAGAAGCAAGCGCTGAACTGCGTCAGCCTGACGATCGAGCAGGGCTCCTTCGTCACCGTCATCGGCTCCAACGGCGCCGGCAAGTCGACGCTGCTCGGGGTGCTCGCCGGCGACGTTCTGCCGAGTGCCGGCCAGGTGACGATCGGCAAGACCGACGTCAGCCGCAAGGGTACGGCCGCACGCGCCGGTCTCGTCGCCCGCGTCTTCCAGGATCCGCTGACGGGAAGCTGCGGCGCGCTGTCGATCGAAGAGAACCTGGCGCTCGCAGCCAAGCGTGGCGAGGCCCGCGGACTCACGGCCGCGCTCGGCCCCAAGCGCCGCGAGCATTTTCGCGAGCGCATCGCCGAGCTCAACCTTGGCCTTGAAAACCGCATGGGCGATCGCATGGATCTCCTGTCCGGCGGCCAGCGCCAGGCGGTTTCGCTGGTCATGGCGACGCTCGCCGGCTCCGAAGTTCTGCTGCTCGACGAACATACCGCGGCACTCGATCCCGGCATGGCCGAATTCGTCATGAACCTCACGCAGGAAATCGTCTCGGAGCGCAAGCTGACGACGATGATGGTGACCCACTCGATGCGTCAGGCCCTCGACTATGGCCACCGCACCATCATGCTCCATGGCGGCGAGATCGTGCTCGACGTCGCCGGCGACAGCCGCAAGGAATTGCAGGTCGAGGACCTGATCGCCATGTTCCGCCGCATCCGCGGCCAGACGCTCGACGACGACGCGCTGCTGATCGGCTGAACTGGCCGTCCTTCGGAGTTTGCCATCTGCCTGCCGGCATCTTCTCCCCGTAGACACGGGGAGAAGAGAGAGCGCGGCACCGTGCTCAGACCACGTCTTCCAACCGTAAAGATCTGTCGCAGGGTTAAGTCCATCTCGAGGGCAAGCATGCAGAGCGGTCACCGCTTGCCCTCTTCTACCCGCCCGCGGGGAGAAGATACCGGCAGGCAGATGAGGGGCAATCTCCCGGACACGCGCCTAACGCGTCGGCATGGGTTCGCCGTGCCTGATCGTGTGCCCGCGCTTTTGCCTACGGATTCGAGACATACGGCGTTCTAATGCTTGTATCCCGGCGTGTTCTGGCTAAAGTGCCGCAGATTTGCACGCGGCATCGCCGCCCTCCCCAAGACCAGACGGACGGAAACCATGGCATCGCATAAAGACGTGAAAAAGGTCGTTCTCGCCTATTCGGGCGGTCTCGACACCTCGATCATCCTGAAGTGGCTGCAGACCGAACTCGGCGCGGAAGTCGTCACCTTCACCGCCGATCTCGGCCAGGGCGAAGAGCTCGAGCCGGCACGCAAGAAGGCCGAGATGCTCGGCATCAAGGAGATCTACATCGAGGACGTCCGCGAGGAGTTCGTCAGGGATTTCGTCTTCCCGATGTTCCGCGCCAATGCCGTCTATGAAGGCGTCTACCTGCTCGGCACCTCGATCGCCCGCCCGCTGATCTCCAAGCACCTGATCGAGATCGCCAAGAAGACCGGCGCCGACGCGATCGCCCACGGTGCCACCGGCAAGGGCAACGACCAGGTTCGCTTCGAGCTTTCGGCCTATGCGCTGAACCCCGACATCAAGATCATCGCCCCCTGGCGCGACTGGTCGTTCAAGAGCCGCACCGACCTGCTCGAATTCGCCGAGAAGCACCAGATCCCGGTTGCCAAGGACAAGAAGGGCGAAGCGCCGTTCTCCGTCGACGCCAACCTGCTGCACTCCTCGTCCGAGGGCAAGGTTCTCGAAGATCCGGCCCAGGAAGCGCCGGAGTACGTGCACATGCGCACGATCTCTCCGGAAGCCGCTCCCGACAAGGCGACCGTCATCAAGATCGGCTTCGAGCGCGGTGACGCCGTCTCGATCAACGGCGTGCGCCTGTCGCCGGCAACCCTGCTTGCACAACTCAACGACTACGGCCGTGACAACGGCATCGGCCGTCTCGACCTCGTCGAGAACCGCTTCGTCGGCATGAAGTCGCGCGGCGTCTACGAGACCCCCGGCGGCACGATCCTGCTTGCCGCTCACCGCGCGATCGAGAGTATCACGCTCGACCGGGGTGCTGCTCACCTCAAGGACGAGCTGATGCCGCGTTACGCCGAGCTGATCTATTACGGCTTCTGGTTCTCGCCCGAGCGCGAAATGCTGCAGGCGGCAATCGACAAGAGCCAGGAACATGTCGAAGGCGAAGTGACGCTGAAGCTCTACAAGGGCAATGTCATGACCATCGGCCGTGAAAGCGACAAGTCGCTCTACTCTGACAAGCTGGTCACCTTCGAGGACGACCAGGGCGCCTACGACCAGAAGGACGCCGCCGGCTTCATCAAGCTCAACGCGCTGCGCCTGCGTACGCTGGCTGCGCGCAACCGCTAAGACCGAACTCTGCAGAAATAAGAAGCCTCCGCGACCCGGTCGCGGAGGCTTTTTCACGCGCGCTATTCCGCCGCTTCCGGCAGTGCATCTTCGCGCCCAGCAGGCGCTGCCAGCGGCTTCAGCCGGACCGCGCGCCGATACCAGAGATAGCTGAGAATGCAGAGAAGACCGAAGCTCGGGATGATGGCGCCGAGCGCCAGCACCGGCGCACCGACGGCAGCGGCGATCGCTCCGCCGAGCAGTCCCGAACCCATCTGGACGAAGCCCATCATCGCCGACGCCGTGCCGGCGATATCGGGAAAGGGCGCCATGGCGGCGGTCATCATGTAGGGCATGACAAAGGCGATGCCGAAGGCATAGACGCCGATCGGGAGCATGACCGAAAGGAAGCTCGGCGGTAGCATGTGCATGGTGTAGGCAAGCGCAAGGCTGGCCGCGCCGATGAAGACGAGGCCGACCGGCACCAGCGCCTGTGGCGTGAAGCGGCGCATCAACAGCCGTACGACCACGGTTCCCGAAAAGAACAGGCCCGACTGCATCAGCATGCCGACGCCGAATTCGGTCGGCGTCAGACCGACTTCGTTGATGAGCACGAAAGGCAGCATCGTCGCCCAGGCGTAAAGCGCGCCGACGGCGCCGCCGATGACCAGCGTCGAAGAGATGAAGCGGCTGTCGCTCACCAGGCGGCGATAGGCTGCTAGGATCGGCCTCAGGTGGCCCTTGGCCGGGTCGGGCGTCGATGTCTCGGCCATGAAGAACTGCACGGTGAGGCAGGCCATGGCGGCGAACCCCACCATCAGGAAGAAGATCGACTGCCAGCCGAAAAGCCCGAGCGCCAGGCCGCCGAGCGTCGGCGACACGGCGGGCCCGAGCGCCAGCATCATGCCGATCATGTTCATGATCCGCGCCGCTTCGGTGCCCGTGAACTGGTCGCGCACGATTGCGCGCGCCACGGTCATGCCGACGGAAGCACCGATCCCCTGCACCAGGCGTCCGGCAAGCAGCACCGCGACCGAGGGCGCGAAGGCTGCCATCAGGCTGCCAATCAGGTAGATCGCCATGAAGATCAGTGTGGCGCGACGGCGGCCGATCACGTCGGAGAGCGTTCCGGAGACGAGCTGGGCAAAGGCGAAGCCGGCGAAATAGAGCGACAGCGTCATCTTGATCGCCGCTTCGCTGGAGGAGAAGGCGCGAACCAGCTCCGGCATCGCCGGGGTATAGAGCGCCATAGAAACGGGACCGAGGGCCACCAGGAAGGCGCCGATGATGCTCGTGCGCCGCTCGCTCATGCGACGGGTCATCGGCCATCCCCGCTCTTGTCATCGGCCAGCTTTCCGGCGTCCTTGCCGGCGAGGCACGGGTCAAGCTCACGCAGATTGTGGCGCAGGACGCGCAGGTTGCCGCACAGCACCTCGCGCGTCGCCTCGTCGAGGCCCGCCGTATAGGCGTTCATCATCTCCCTCAGGCCCGCCATCAGCTCGGTGAGCAGCGGCTCAGCCTTGTCAGTCATCACGACATTCTTGGCACGCCGGTCCGCCGGATCTGGGACACGGGCGACAAGGCCCATCGCCTCAAGTCGGTCGAGATAGGCCGACAGCGTCATCGGCTCGATGCCCATGCGCGTGGCGATCTCGGCCTGCTTGATGCCCTCGGTCAGCGCCACCTGGATCAAGGTGCGCGCCTCGCCGGGCGTGATGCCGAGATCCATGGCGTTGACCTTGCGGTCGAAAGCCCCGCGCAAAAGGCGCGAGACGTCGGTCAACAGCATTCCGATGGTTTCGGATTCGAGCTTGAAGGGCATCTGATCGTTCACAATTGATATAATAAGTTTTCCTTATCATACCAATGGCTGCGGTTCAACGCGGTTGGCCGGCGGCGGTCAGCCCTCAAGTTCCTCGCGCAGCATCTCGAGCTCCAGCCATTCCTCTTCCATGCGGGCGAGGTCGGCGCGCATTTTCTCCAGCTCCTGCGCCAGCTTGGCAAAGGCATTTGGATCTTTTGTGAAGAGATTGGGATCGGCCATCTTTTCTTCGCGTTTGGCCGCCTCGGCTTCCGTCTTGGCGATTTCCTTCGGCAAGTTTTCGAGCGCGAATTTCTGCTTGTAGGACAGCTTGCCCTTGGCCGCCTTCGGCGCTTCGGACGTGGGTGCGGCCGCTTCGCTCCTGGCCTTTTCCGCCTTTTCGGCCCTGCGCTTCTCTTCGATCGCGCCCTTGCGCTGCGCCATCATGTCGGAGTAGCCGCCGGCATATTCGATCCAGCGGCCGTCCGGCTCCTCGGGATTGGCCGGTGCGATCGTCGAGGTCACGGTACGGTCGAGGAAGTCACGGTCGTGGCTGACGAGGATGACTGTTCCGGCAAAACCGGCGACGATCTCCTGAAGCAAATCGAGCGTCTCGATGTCGAGGTCGTTGGTCGGCTCGTCGAGGATCAGAAGATTGGTCGCCCGCGACAGGATGCGCGCCAGCATCAGCCGGGCGCGCTCGCCACCCGAGAGCTCCCGGATCGGCGTGCGTGCCTGCTCCGGCTGGAACAGGAAATCCTTCATGTAGCCGGTCACGTGGCGCTGCTCGCCATTGACCAGCAGGTTGTCGCCGCGCCCGTCGGTCAGGTAATGCGCCAGCGTGTCGTCCAGATTGAGGTCTTCGCGCTTCTGGTCAAGCGTCGCCATTTCGAGATTGGTGCCGAGCTTCACCGTGCCCGTGTCCGGCTCGATCTGCCCCGTCAGCATTTTCAGAAGCGTTGTCTTGCCGGCGCCGTTCGGGCCGACGAGACCGATGCGGTCGCCACGGTGCACACGGATCGAAAACGGCGCGACGATGGTGCGATCGCCATAGGCCTTGCTGATCTTTTCTGCCTCGATCACCAGCTTGCCGGATTCCTTGGCATCGGAGGCGGTTGCCTGCACGGTGCCCTGCGGTCCCTTGTGGCCACGATAGTTCGCCCGCATGGTCTGCAACTCGCCGAGGCGCCGCATGTTGCGCTTGCGTCTAGCCGTCACGCCGTAGCGCAGCCAATGCTCCTCGCGCTCGATCGCCTTGCCGAGCTTGTGCTGTTCCAGCTCTTCGGCCTCCAGCACCTCGTCGCGCCAGACCTCGAAATGGGCGAAGCCGCGGTCGAGGCGGCGCGACTGGCCGCGGTCGAGCCAGACGGTCGCGGTGGAGACCTTTTCCAGGAAGCGCCGGTCGTGTGAGATCAGCACCAGCGCCGAACGGCTGCGGATGAGCTCGTCTTCCAGCCATTCGATCGTCGGCAGGTCGAGATGGTTGGTCGGCTCGTCGAGCAAGAGGATGTCCGGCTCCGGCGCCATGACCCGGGCGAGCGCCGCGCGTCGCGCCTCACCGCCCGAAAGCCTGGCCGGATCCTCCTCACCAGTCAGCCCCAGGTGCTGCAGCAGGTAGGCGACGCGATAGGGATCGTCGCTCGGGCCGAGGCCGGCTTCGGCATAGGCCTGTACCGTGTCGTAGCCTTCGAAATCAGGAGCCTGATGCAGGTAGCGGATCGTCGCCGACGGATGGCGGAAGACCTCGCCCGACTGCGCCTCGGCAAGGCCAGCGGCGATTTTCATGAGCGTCGACTTGCCCGAACCGTTGCGGCCGACGAGACAGATGCGGTCGCCCGGCTCCACTTGAAAATTGGCGCCGGCAAGCAGAGGCGTGCCACCGAAGGTGAGAAAGATGTCGTCGAGTTTCAGAATGGGAGGCGCCAAGGCTCAGGCTCCGGAAAGGTCGTAGGGGCGGGCAAGCACGATGGCGCGGCCGCTCTTGAGAGTGAAGCGAAGGGGACCCTCCGCAACGTTGGAAACGGTCCGGGACGAGCCGAACGGCAAAGTGAAATCGGTGAGCGGATAGCGCGCATTGGCGATCGAAAGACCGGTAAGCTCCGTCAGTCCGAGCACGGAGAAGAGGCACCCCTTCGGCAGGTCGAGACCGAACGCGCCGGCAAGCAGCGGATAGGCTTCCTCCTCGCCCGAGGTCATCATGACAGGCAGCCCACGCTCGGCAAGGGATACGGCCTGCAGCAGGTGCAGAAAGGCATGGTCGCTGCGGGTGCCGCCAAGCGCGCCGGCAAAGATCAGGCGATCGGCGCCGCGCGACAGCGCCGCCTCCACGGCGATCTCGCCGTCCGTCGCAGCCTTTGCCGCAGGATAAGGCTCGCGCGGCACGGCGGAGAATTCGGCCAGCAGAGCCTCCTCGGTCGAATCGAAGTCCCCGACCCAGACGTCGGGCGTCACGCCGAGCAGGCGCGCATGCCGCATGCCGCCGTCGGCGGCAACGAAGCGGCAGTCGCGGAGCTGCTCCGTCAGGCGGCCGGTCGGCGAGAGGGCGCCGCCAAGCAATATGGTGAAGGTCGATCGAGCCATGGCAAAGCCCATAGCGCAAAGGATCGCGGAAGGAAAACGAAGAAAACCGTCAACCGCCCCGATCGCTGCAATTTGCCTGGGCGATCAGTGCCCTTCCGGCACCGGATCGGGAAACAGCATGCCGGCATAAATGCCCGGCGTCGAATCCGGGATTTCGATCGCACCGGCCACACGCTCGTAGAACTTCGCCGGACCGACGCCTCCGATCACCGCATAGCCGTATCCGGCGTCGCGCATGGCGTTCAGGCTCGCGAGCAGCAACGCTTCGCCGATGCCCTGCCCGCGCATGCTTTCATCGACGCCGGTGGGGCCGAAGAAGCCGAGCGCCGTGACATCGTGGCAGGCAAAGCCGACGATCCTTTCGTCTCGCACCGCGACGTGCATGCGCGTCGGGGTCGAGGAGAAGGCGGCTTCCGCCTCCCCTGCCCAGCCGGCGCCAAAGGTCTTTTCGATCCAGGCGACCACCAGGCGGCGCTCCGGCGCCATGGCGCGGCGAATGCTGATGCCGGCGCCAAGCCGCGACTGGGGCTCCGTCGGCAGGGCATACAGTCGGACGAGCATATCTGGCATCGCGGCCTCCTCACGGTTGATTGCCACGATGTCATAACGCAATTGCCGGTGAGCGGAAACGCCGGAAGACGATGTGCCACAGGCTCAAACATTGCTTGCCATCAAACCAACGCGGCGGTAAATCTCATGCCGCTCTAACGGGGTGCCTCCCGACCGCATGGCGGCCGGAGGCTGAGAGGCGTCGAAACGCCAACCCGCGGAACCTGATCCGGCTCATACCGGCGGAGGGATTAGACGCGATCGGATCGATACGCCCTTTTCCCATGCAACAACGAACTTTGGGAGAGGTGCTTTACATGTCCAATTCACTGAAACTGTTTCGCCGGGTGGCGCTGGCCGCAACCGCGACCCTCGTTTTCGTCGGCGCCGCTTCGGCTGCCGAAAAAACGCTCACCGTCTACACCTATGAGAGCTTCATCACCGAATGGGGCCCGGGCGCCAAGGTCGCCGAAGCTTTCGAAAAGACCTGCGAATGCAAGGTCAGCTATGTCGGCGTCGCCGATGGCGTCGAGCTGCTGACGCGCCTGAAGCTTGAAGGCGAAGCCTCGAAGGCCGATATCGTTCTCGGTCTCGACACCAACCTTGTGGCTGAAGCCAAGGCCACCGGTTTCTTCGCGCCGCACGGCATCGAAGCAACCGGCCTCACGGTTCCCGGCAATTTTTCCGACGACACGTTCCTGCCCTACGACTATGGCCATTTCGCTGTCGTCTACGACACCGAAACGCTGAAGACGCCGCCAAAGAGCCTCAAGGAGCTGGTCGAAGGCGATCCGTCGCAAAAGATCGTCATCGAGGACCCGCGCACCTCGACGCCGGGCCTCGGCCTCTTGCTCTGGGTCAAGGCCGTCTATGGCGACGAAGCCGGTGCTGCCTGGGCCAAGCTCAAAGACCGCGTTTTGACCGTCACCCCCGGCTGGTCGGAAGCCTACGGCCTCTTCACCAAGGGCGAAGCGCCGATGGTGCTCTCCTACACGACGTCACCGGCCTACCACATGGTCGCGGAGAACACCGAGCGATACCAGGCGGCGGCCTTCTCCGAGGGTCATTACATCCAGATCGAAGTCGCCGGCATGACCAAGAACGCCAAGGAGCCGGATCTCGCAAAGCAGTTCCTCGCCTTCATGACCGGCCCCGAATTCCAGTCGATCATCCCCACGACCAACTGGATGATGCCGGTCGCTGCCACCAAGGAGCCGCTGCCGGACGCCTTCAACAAGCTGGTGAAGCCGGAAAACACCTTCCTGCTCCCCTCCGAAGAGGTCGCAAAGAACCGCAAGGCCTGGATCGACGAGTGGCTTGCCGCGATGAGCAAGAACTGAGGCTGGATTGTTCGCGCTTCGCGAAAACCGCATGACCGTTGTCGCCGGGGCAGTTTGCCTCGGCGCCTTCCTCTCTTTCGTCGGCCTCGCCATTGCAGCACTTTTGGCGCAGACCGGCGGCACGGACGGAGGCACTCTCTTCGACGCCTATCTCTGGCGCGTGACCCGCTTCACCCTTTTGCAGGCAAGCCTTTCCACCCTCTTGTCCGTGCTCTTTGCGATACCGGTGGCGCGGGCACTGGCGCGGCGCCCGCAGTTCTTCGGCCGCATCTGGCTGCTGCGGTTGATGGCGCTGCCGCTCGGCCTGCCTGTTCTCGTCGGCGCTCTGGGCCTGATCGAGATCTGGGGCCGGCAAGGATTCCTCAATTCCGGCCTTCGCCTTCTCGGCCTCGAGCAGGCGGTCAGTATCTACGGCCTGTTCGGCATTCTCCTCGCGCACGTCTTCTTCAACATGCCGCTCGCAGCGCGCCTGTTTCTTGCCGGGCTTGAGCGCATTCCCGCCGAGTATTGGCGCTCGGCCGCCAATCTCGGCATGCCGAACCACAGTCTTTTCCGGTTTATCGAATGGCCGGTGCTTCGCGGCCTGCTGCCCGGTGCTGCCGGCCTCGTCTTCATGCTGTGCGCCACCAGCTTCACCCTCGTTCTGACGCTTGGCGGAGGGCCGGCCGCCAGCACGATCGAGGTGGCGATCTACCAGGCGCTGCGCTTCGATTTCGACCCGCCGCGCGCCATAGCCCTTTCGGGCCTGCAGATCGCCATGACGGGCTTGATCCTGCTGGTGCTTCGGCATTTTGCGACGGAGCCCGAGGAGGGCATGACCGGTGGCCGCACGGTTCGCCGCTTTGACGGAGCGTCCCCTCTCGCCCGCACCGTCGATGGCGCCTGGATCGTCATCGCCCTGCTTTTCCTTGCGGCACCGCTGGCAGCCGTCGTCGCGTCCGGCCTGCAGGCCGACCTCTGGAAGCTTGCGCGCGATCCGGCCGTACACCGGGCTCTTGCGACGAGTGCGGCCATTGCGCTGGCATCGGCCCTTGCCTCTGTCGCCATGGCGGCGGTGATGATCCGGGCGGCGGCGACGGTCTTGGCGCCGCGCCACGCCGGGCCGGCTGCCCGCGGCTTTGCCGGAACCGCGCGTGCCAGCGCATCCTTGATCCTGCTCGTGCCACCGGTGGTGCTCGGCGCGGGCTGGTTCCTGTTGCTTCGCCCGCTCGGCGACGTCGCCCGCTTCGCGCCGGCCATTGTCGTCGCGATCAATGCCTTGATGGCGCTGCCCTTCGTCCACCGCATCCTCGCGCCGGCGATGGCGACACATGCGGCGCGCTGCGAACGCCTGACGGCAAGCCTCGGCATCCGCGGCTTTGATCGCCTGCGATGGATCGACCTTCCCGTTCTTCGAAAACCGCTTCTGATGGCCCTTTCCTTTGCCATGGCGTTGTCGCTCGGCGACCTTGGCGCCGTCGCCCTCTTCGGCTCGCAGGATATGGTGACCCTGCCCTGGCTGCTCTATAGCCGCATGGGCAGCTACCGGACCACCGATGCGGCCGGCCTTGCCCTTTTCCTCGGGCTTCTCTGCCTGATCTTCACCATCCTCGGCACGGCGAACGACGGTCGCCAGCCGGAAAGACGCACAGCATGAACGACCCAGCCGCGATCGAAATCAGCAATGTCGAAGTTCGCTACGACACCACGACGCTCTCCTTCGACTGTCGCGTCGCCGCCGGCGGCATCGTCGCGGTTGCCGGGGCCTCGGGCTCGGGCAAGTCGACGCTCTTTCATCTCATCGCCGGCTTCGAAGAGCCCGATCGCGGCGAGATCCGCATTCTGGGGGAAGACGTAGCCGACTGGGCGCCCTCGAAGCGGCCGGTGTCGATGGTCTTTCAGGACAACAACCTCTTTGCCCATCTCGATGTCGCGACCAATGTCGGCCTCGGTATCAGTCCGGCGCTGCGCTTGAGCGCGCATGACCGCGCAGCGATCGAAAAGGCGCTCCTGCGCGTCGGGCTCGAAGGCTTTGCAAAGAGGCTGCCGTCCACGCTTTCAGGCGGGGAGCGCCAGCGGGTCGCACTCGCGCGCGCGCTCGTCCGCCGTCGACCGCTGCTGCTCCTGGACGAGCCTTTCGCGGCGCTCGATCCCGGCATGCGCGCCGGCATGCGCAACCTTCTGCGCGAACTCCATGCGGAGGAGGGCAACACCATCCTGCTCATCACCCACCATCCCGAGGACGTGAGGGCATTGGCCGATAGCGTGCTTTTTCTCGACCAGGGGCGTATCATCGCGCACGATAGCCTTGAGCGCTTTCTGGAGCGAAGGGACAATGCCGCGATCGACCGCTTCCTTGGCACCGCGTGACGGAAGGGTGCTTTGTTTCCCGCTTCGGCCGTTTGCCACAATTTGACCGCGGCGCCGTGCGACGCGCGAAATGTCCGGCAGGTGCGTGAATATTCGCGCATCCGTTGCCGTGATACCACGGGGCAACTATTTCTACCGAGACAAACTAGGCAGGTGGCGCTGAAATCAGATACAGCAAGACCAAGGCTGAACAGTCACGGCGGAGCAACGGCGCCGGACTGAAAAACGAGGACTTTCAACGCTGTCGCACCATCGGCCCGCGCTATGCGGGTGGTGCGACAGACGGGAAACGGGCTGAGGCATGGAGAGGCATACAGTCACACACGACCGGTTCCCGCCGAAACGGGGGCGGCTGCGTGCACGCGCGGTGGTTGCATTGTTCGCAACCACGCTTCTCTCCGCATGCCAGTCGGTGATCGAACAGACCTACGAGCCGACCGTCTCCCCGTCTTCCAACCCGCAGATCGTCGAGGAAGTCCAGAAGAACGATCCCCGCGCACAGCTCGGCGCGCGCGAACACCCGCGCATCGTTGCGAGCTATGGCGGCGAATACAAGGACGCCAAGACCGAGCGGCTTGTCGCGCGCATCACCGGCGCGCTGACGGCGGTCTCGGAAAACCCGCAGCAGTCCTATCGGATCACCATCCTCAATTCGCCGGCGATCAACGCGTTCGCCCTGCCTGGCGGCTATCTCTACGTTACCCGCGGCCTGCTGGCGCTTGCCAACGACGCCTCCGAGGTCGCGGCCGTGCTGTCGCACGAGATGGCGCACGTGACGGCCAACCACGGGATCGAACGCCAGCAGCGCGAAGAAGCCGAGGTGATCGCCAGCCGCGTCGTCTCCGAGGTTCTCTCTTCCGATCTCGCCGGCAAGCAGGCGCTGGCCCGCGGCAAGCTGAGGCTTGCGGCCTTCTCGCGCAACCAGGAGCTCCAGGCCGACGTTATCGGCGTGCGCATGCTCGGCGAAGCCGGCTACGACCCCTATGCGGCCGCGCGCTTCCTTGACTCGATGGCTGCCTATAGCCGCTTTACCGCCGTCGACCCGGAATCCGACCAGAGCCTCGACTTCCTGTCCAGCCACCCGAATGCACCCCAGCGCGTCGACCTTGCCCGCAGGCATGCGCGCGCCTTCGGTCCCGAAGGCTCAAGCGGCGATCGCGGGCGCGACTACTACCTTGCCGGGATCGATGGCCTGCTTTACGGCGACAGCCCGCAGGAAGGCTATGTCCGCGGCCAGACATTTCTCCATGGCCAGCTCGGCATTCGCTTCGACGTGCCCGCGGGCTTCCAGATCGACAACAAGGCCGAAGCGGTTCTGGCAACCGGCGCCGGCGACATCGCGGTGCGCTTCGATGGCGTGGCCGATACCGGCGGGCGAAGCCTGACGAGCTATATCGCGAGCGGCTGGGTCACGGGCCTGCAGCCCGACACGATCAAGCCGATCAGCATCAATGGCCTCGAGGCGGCCACGGCGCGCGCCTCGGCCGATCGCTGGGATTTCGACGTTACAGTCATCCGGATCGACAGCCGCATCTATCGTTTCCTGACAGCGGTCCCCAAGGGATCGAACGCGCTCGAGCCGACGGCAAATCAGCTGCGCAACTCGTTCCGGCGCATGACGCCGGCCGAAGCCCAGTCGTTGAAGCCGTTGCGCATCCGGGTGGTGACGGTCAGGGCGGGCGACACGATCGCAACGCTGTCTGCCCGCATGATGGGGACGGACCGCAAGCTCGATCTGTTCAGGGTGATCAACGCCATGCAGGTCACCTCGACGATCAAGCCGGGCGACAAGGTCAAGATCGTCTCCGAATAGGGCGGCTGCCGTCCTTGCAAGACTTGCCGGAATTGGGTGGAGACCGCGGAGCGTGCAGCAAACCGCCACTGGTGGCGCATCTTGCCGTCTCAGCTCGCCTGGCTGCGCAAAAGCTCGCTTTCGGCAACGCAATCGCTCGTGAAAGAGGAAAGTCGATAGCAGGCTATAGGTCGTGAACTCATCTGTCGAAATCCGGGCGCGCTAAAAGCGCACCGCCGCCTGACTCATGACCGACCGTGACCGAGATCTGCAGCAACCCAAGGCCCGCAGCGACCCTCGCTCCAATATTTCGTCGCCGGCCGCCTGTCGCAAAAGTGCGCGTCGGTCTGCGACCTGCGACAGATCAATAGCTTGAAGCGCAGAAGACGGTTCCGGAGGGAATCGCGACGCGCTCGTCCGAAGCAGCCTGCAGGCCAGGCTTCAGCGGATACCGGGCTTCAGTGGATACCGGCCGTCAGGGCCGGCGCCCTGGTGGCCAGCGCAGCCCGCAGCTTTTCGAGCGCCCGGGTCTCGATCTGGCGTACGCGCTCCTTGGAAATGCCGAGATCCAGCCCGAGTTCCTCGAGGGTCGCGCCGTCCTCCGACAGCCTGCGCGCGCGGATGATCCGCATCTCCCGTTCGGTCAGCGCGCAGAGCGCATCGCGCAGCCACAGGCGGGCGCGTTCGCCGTCGATCATGTCGCTGACCTGTTCGTCCGGCAGGGGCGCATCCGAGGCGAGGAAGTCGAGGCGTTCGCCGCCGTCTGAATCGCTGCCACCGACCGGCGCCTGCAGCGAGGTGTCGCTGCCCGACAGCCGGGCGTCCATCGTCTGGACGTCGGCGATGCTGACACCGAGAGCGGCGGCAATCTCCTCATGCATAGCCTGCGATGTAAGCTGCCGATCCCCTTGCGCAAGACGTGCGCGCAAGCGCCTCAGATTGAAGAAAAGTGCCTTTTGCGCCGAGCTCGTGCCGCCGCGAACGATCGACCAGTTGCGCAGGACATAGTCCTGCATCGATGCGCGTATCCACCAGGTCGCATAGGTCGAAAACCGCACCTCGCGGCTCGGCTCGAAGCGGGCAGCGGCTTCGAGGAGACCGATATGGCCCTCCTGGACGAGATCGCCCATCGGCAGGCCGAAGTTGCGAAACTTCGCCGCCATCGAGATCACCAGGCGCATGTGCGACATGGCGATCTTGTTGCGCGCCTCCTGGTCGTGGTCGTTGCGCCAGGCCTGTGCCAGCGCGTGCTCTTCGTCACGCTCCAGATAGGGGGCCTCCATCGCGATCTTGATCATCCGCCGGTCTGCAGTGAGAGTCTTCATCGATCGCTCCGTGACTGGCGCTGCGCGCCATTGCGTGTGAAGTCCATTAGGCCAGACCGATAAGGCGTCCGGCAGCAGGGGCGTCCTTGCGCCGCGACGTCGCAACTTGAAGAAACGACGCGGCGCCCTAACTTTCAAATCACGAACCTGAACAGTGACGGATCACGGAACCAAGATCGGCCGGCGCGAAAGCGGCGCGTTCCTGCCGGCTAATGTAAATGCGCGCCTCCGGCAAAAGTTCCATCGAAACAAAGAAAAAGCCCGGCGCGATGGCCGGGCTTTTTTGCAGTCTGTCAGCTGTTGGAAGGCTTATGCAGCTTCGTCCTGGGCGTCGTCTTCGTCGATCGCCTTGCCGCGCTTCGGGCCCTTGCTGAGATTCGTCTCGACGAGGCGGACAGCCTCGGTTTCCGACATCTTGTTCACGGCAGCGATTTCGCGCGCCATACGGTCGAGGGCAGCTTCATAAAGCTGGCGTTCGGAATAGGACTGTTCCGGCTGGTTTTCGGCGCGATAGAGATCGCGAACGACTTCCGCGATGGAAATCAGGTCGCCGGAATTGATCTTGGCATCGTATTCCTGCGCGCGGCGCGACCACATGGTGCGCTTCACGCGAGCCTTGCCCTGCACAACCTTCAACGCGCGATCGACGAAATCGGTTTCGGACAGCTTGCGCATGCCGATGCTGACAGCCTTCGCCACTGGCACTTTCAGGCGCATCTTGTCCTTCTCGAAATCGATGACAAAAAGCTCAAGCTTCATGCCGGCGACTTCCTGCTCTTCGATCGCCACGATCTGGCCAACGCCGTGGGCCGGATAGACGATCGATTCACCGGTCTTGAAGCCCTGGCGTGTCGAAGATTTTTTCTGCTGGGTCGTCATTCGTTTCAAAAACTCCCTGTTTCGCGCCGGCCATTATGGCCGGGGCCGGGTCAGTGAGGCCCGGGATAGACGGGGATACCGCCGGGTGGGTACATCCTGGTCCGTCCAAGGAACGCAAACAGCCTCATCAAACACGGTCACAACTGCTCAACGCATCGCTGCGTCTTGGGGAAAACCGTGTTTTGGAGATCGTTTGCTTTCGTGATGGTTTTCGGGCGCGCAAAAACACCCTCTGTGGATCAGTAGAAGGAACCTATCACAAAAAAGTGCCGAAATCAATAATTTGCTGCATGGCAGCCATCAAGCCACCATTCTCGCAACTGCGAGGGCAGGACCTGTTATCCCCAGCTTTGGCCCGCAAGGCCGAACGCCTTGCGCCAGCGCCGCCGAACGACCGGCGACGAAACGGCTCAGTCGCCCTGGCCCGGTTCGGCCGAGAAGAACTTGTCGTACTTGCCCTCGACGCCGTCCATTTCCTTGGCCTCCGGCATCGCATCGCGCTTGACGGTGATGTTCGGCCACTTGGTGGCGAAATCAGCGTTCAGTTTCAGCCACATATCGAGGCCCGGCTCGGTGTCCGGCTTGATCGCTTCGGCAGGACATTCCGGTTCGCAAACGCCACAGTCGATGCACTCGTCGGGATGGATGACGAGGAAATTCTCGCCCTCATAGAAGCAGTCTACGGGGCAGACTTCGACACAGTCGGTATACTTGCAGCGAATGCAATTGTCGGTCACGACGTACGTCATGAGGTACTCCAGCCGATGCTCACGTTTGATGGCAGACGGCAATCAATGGTGATCCTCGTCGTCCGCGCATGCTAGGAATGTCCGGCGCGCATAGCTGCCGAAGCAAACCCGATGCACCCAACGTGGGTCTGTCAGGTAAAGGCTTTATGGACCCTTTGCAAGAATATTCAATGCGCGAAATGCCCCCGCAAAGGCAGAGTTTTCTAATCCTCACGCCGATCGAAATCCGGCTTCAGCCGATCGGTTTCCCGCCGCTCTTTCTTGGTCGGCCGCCCGGCGCCCCGCTCGCGCGTTGCGAGCTCGTAGGCCGAGAGCTTCTCCTTCGGCTGTTCCGGGGTCAGATCCTCATAAAGGAGCCGAGCCTCTTCGAATGGCCCGCGTCGCTCCCCTGACGCAACCACGCGCACAACAAGGTCGCGCCGGTCGAGGGCGAGCCCGACCACATCGCCCGTCTTCAGCTGGAACGAGGACTGCGTCACCCGCTGGTCGTTGACCGCGACGTGACCATCCTCGATCGCCTTTTGCGCAAGCGATCGGGATTTGATCAGCCGCGTGAAAAACAGCCATTTGTCGAGACGCTGGCGTGATGCCGGGTTGGACGCTGGCTGCTTTTCCATGACCTGCCCTTATTTCTTCATCTGCTCCTTGAGAGCCGCAAGCTTGGCGAAGGGCGAATCCGGATCCACCGGCTTCTCGCGACGCGGCGGACGCGCCTCGAACTTGCCCTGTGCCTGCTTGCCGCCGCGGTCGTGACGATCATGACGTTCGCCGCGATCCTGACGCGGACCGCCTTCCGGCTTGCCGCCGTCGGAACGCTTGCCACGTGCCTGCTGGCCGCCCTTGCGCCCGCCATCACGTCCTTCGCCCTGGTTCTGACCGTGGCCATGACGCTGACCGCCGCGACGCTGCTCGCCCTGAGGACGGCCACCCTGGCGCTGGTTGTCCTGGCGGGTGCCTGGACGCCAGAGAAGGACGGGCTTGGCTTCAACCGGTTCGCCGGTCTCGGCGACAACGGTTTCAGCCGGCTGCGCCTCGTCCGAAGCTGCGGCTTCTGCATCGACAGACTGTTCGGCTTCGGCTGCGGGCGCTTCCGCGGCTGCGGCTGCGGCTTCCGTCTGCTCTTCGACGCCGTCGGCGTCCGCATCGTCTGCGGCAACCGGTTCGGAACCGACTGTGGCATCGGCCGCGGCACCGCCGTGGCTGGCGAGGAAGGCGGCGGCCTCCTCGGCCTTGACGCTGTCGGCGCGGTAGCCGAGGCCCTTCAGAATCTCCTCCATGTCGTCAGGCGTCGCCCCGAGGATCGAGAGCATCGACGTGGTCGCGGTGAAGCGACGGCCGTCATAGGCGCCTTCCGGACGCGGCTGCGTGCCGGGCTTCCACTGCAGGAGCGGACGGATGAGATCGGCCAGGCGCTCGAGAATGTCGATGCGCACGGCGCGCTTGCCGAGGAAACGGAAGCCGGCGAGCTTGTAGAAGGTGCGCTCGAAGGACGGATCGGTCACGACCGAGGTGCGTCCGGCAGCAAGCATCGGGATGAGATCGCCATAGCCGGGCTTGTCGAGACCGTCGTTCTTCAGCGCCCAGAGCAGGGTGATGAGTTCGGCCGGAGCCGGCTTCAGGAGGGCCGGCAGGAAGATGTGGTAGGCGCCGAAGCGGACGCCATACTTGCGGATCGAGGCGCGGCCGTCCTGGTCGAGCGACTTCACCTCTTCGGCGACATCGCGACGGAACAGCACGCCGAGGTTCTCGACGAGCTGGAAGGCCAGGCCCTTGGCGAGGCCTTCGAGGTCTTCGGCGCGCGAAATATCGTCGAGCGGCTTCAGGACCGTGCCGATGTGATGGTTCACGAAGCGCTCGATGCGGGCGACGACGTGCTCGCGGGCATTGGCCTGCAGCTGATCGTCGGCCAAAAGGATGACGCGCGGGCGCATGACGTGGTCGCTGGCCGAAAGCCGCGCCACGGGGTCGCCGAGCCAACGCACCAGACCATCGGACGACAGCGCCAGATCGTTGTTGCCGGAAGCATGCAGACGGGCAGCCCGCGCTTCGAACTCGAGCGCCAGCGCCTTCTGCGCCGCACCCTGCACGGCCTTGGCATCCGGGCCGTCTCCGCCGGTCGCCAGCGTAAACCGGAAACCGGTTAGTTGTCCTACGTGGTGTCCTTCGACGAAGACATCACCATTCACACTGATTTCAGCTTCCAGCATAGCATTCTCTCTCAGGCGCTTCATGAGCACAGATGTCCTGCGATCAACAAAGCGTTTCGTCAACCGTTCATGTAGTGCGTCGGATAATCGATCTTCAATTTCCCGCGTCTTTTCTTGCCAGTGTGTCGGATCGGCCAGCCATCCGGGCCGGTTCGACACATAGGTCCAGGTTCTGATCTGCGCGATTCGCGCCGAAAGTGTGTCGATCTCGCCATCGGTATGATCGGCGCGCCGGACCTGTTCGGCCATGAAATCCTCGTTCACCGTTCCGCGGCGAACGAGATCTCCGTAAAGCGTGGAGATCAGATCGGCGTGCTGTGCCGGCGTTATGCGCCGATAATCGGGCAAGGCGCAGGCTTCCCAAAGTTTTTCGACACGCTCGGCATTGGTCGTGATGTCGATGACTTCCGGATACCGGACCAGATGCTCGAACGCCTGCTGGTCTACCGCAGGTAGCGCCCGGGCGAGGCCCGGAACAGTCGGGGCGGCCTCAAGGCTCTTCTTCAGCGCCGCGATCGAAGAATAGTCGAACGCTTTCGAACGCCATTGCAGCACCTTGACCGGATCGAACTCGTGCGCCTCGATGCGGTGGACAAGTTCATTGTCGAAAGGATCGACACGTCCGGTCACGCCAAAGGTGCCATCGCGCAGATGGCGGCCGGCGCGTCCGGCGATCTGCGCCAGTTCGGCCGGGTTCAGGTCACGGAACTGGTAGCCGTCGAACTTGCGGTCCTGGGCAAAGGCGACGTGGTCGACGTCGAGGTTGAGACCCATGCCGATCGCATCGGTCGCCACCAGATATTCGACGTCGCCTTCCTGGTAGAGCGCCACCTGCGCATTGCGCGTACGCGGCGACAGCGCGCCGAGCACGACCGCAGCGCCCCCGCGCTGGCGGCGGATGAGCTCGGCGATCGCATAGACCTCGTCGGCCGAAAAGGCGACGATCGCCGAGCGATGCGGCAGGCGGGTGATCTTCTTCGAGCCGGAATAGAGCAGTTGCGACATGCGCGGCCGCTCGACGACGGTAATGCCCGGCAGCAGCTGTTCGAGGATCGGCCGCATTGTTCCGGCACCGAGCAGCAGCGTCTCGCCGCGACCACGCAGGTGCAGGATGCGGTCGGTGAAGATGTGGCCGCGCTCGAGATCGCCTGCAAGCTGCACTTCGTCGATCGCGACGAAGGACGCGGTCGTCTCCCGCGGCATGGCCTCGACCGTGCACACCGAATAGCGGGCGCGATGCGGGGTGATCTTCTCCTCGCCGGTGATCAGCGCGACATTGTGGTGGCCGACCTTCTCGACAAGGCGCGTATAGACCTCGCGCGCGAGCAGCCGCAGCGGCAGGCCGATGACACCGCTGTCGTGCGCAATCATGCGCTCGATCGCGTAGTGCGTCTTGCCGGTATTGGTGGGCCCGAGCACCGCAGTGACACCGCGGCCGCTCAGGATCATGGGGTGAACGGACACGTCATCGATCCCGGGCATTCAGAAATTATGACAGCGTCTTTTTCACGCTGGCGGCAAACACATGCCCACGCACCGAGGCAAACGCAAGGGGCGCGGGCAACTAAAACTCATCAACGCCCCTTGCCGCAGAACCCACCATCTCTAGTGGCCGGCGCAAGCGGATCGGGAACAGCCATGGAACGAATCGGAGACGAATCGTTGACGGACTGCGATTCACTGTATGTTCACGACTAGATATAGATTTCAACATCCAACATTGCACCACATGCTGAATCTCATGCCATCTGCGGGCATTGTCGTGCACGATTTGCCTCAATCCCGACCAATCCCCCGTCCGGTGGCCCCAAGGATTCGGAATCCAAGACTCTGGAATGCCTAGAAAATTTTTAACGAATTTCGTCGGTGAATCGACGAACCGAGAGAATGGGAATCGCCTCTGGCCGCCGCGACCACGACGGGAATATACCGCAGCGACTCGTGGACCGCGCATCATTCCGCTTTTGTTCTCCACAAGATATAGTGTCTACGCCCCATCCCGACAAAAGACTTTCAGGCACGACCACGGAACTTCGGCACCCGGAAACGCGCGCATGTGCCGTGCACTCCGCATGAAAACGGCGCCCCGAAGGACGCCGCTCGCAAGCACTGATGACAGCAGCATATCAGACGAAAAACTGTCCGCCGTTCGCCGAAATCGTCGAACCGGTGATGAAGCCGGCATCGTCGGAGGCAAGGAACACCACGCAACGGGCGATTTCTTCCGGTTCGCCGAGGCGGCCGACGGGGATCTGCGGGATGATCCGCTCGTTGAGCACCTTCTCCGGCACCGCCCGCACCATCTCCGTGCCGATATAACCCGGGCAGATGGCGTTGACGGTGATGCCCTTGGCGGCCCCTTCCTGGGCAAGCGCCTTGGTGAAGCCGAGATCGCCCGCCTTGGCGGCCGAATAGTTGGCCTGTCCCATCTGGCCCTTCTGGCCGTTGATCGACGAGATGTTGATGACACGACCAAAGCCGCGGTCGCGCATGGCCGACCAGAGCGGATGGGTCATGTTGAAGAGGCCGGTCAAGTTGGTGCCGATCACCTCGCCCCATTGCTCCGGGGTCATCTTGTGGAACATGGCATCGCGGGTAATGCCGGCATTGTTGACCAGCACGTCGACCGGGCCGAGATCGGCTTCGACCTTGGCGATGCCTTCGGCGCAGGCCTGGTAGCTGGAAACGTCCCACTTGTAGACGGGGATGCCGGTCTCCTGCTTGAAGGCCTGAGCCTTCTCGTCATTGCCGGCATAATTGGCGGCCACCTTGTAGCCGGCATTCTTGAGTGCGATGGAAATTGCAGCGCCGATGCCGCGCGACCCACCCGTGACCAATGCTACCCTGCTCATGCACGCCTCCCACTTGATCAGTTCAGTTTCTCGAATGCCTTCTTCATCAGCTTTTCGCCGACCTGTTGACCGTAGAGCCCCGCGGCCGCCTGGAACTGAGGCGTCGCAAGCGCATCCAGGGCCACCTCGCACTTGGTCAGCGCGAGATCCATCATCACGGTGCTGAGCTGCTCCAGCGACGCTTCCAGCGCGCGGCTGTCATCGTTCAGGGCAGCAACCATCACATTCTTGAAAACGCCCTCCTCGTTGGAGGTCGTATGTTCCAGCATGCACTGAACCAGCCGCGCCTCATCAAGAGGCGCGGGATTGGCCTGTGCGGAAACGATCGGCGAACCGGCCAGCAGGAGGGAAAGAAGAACCCATCTGGCGCTGTTCATGCCGCCAAACCGACTAGAACCGTTCGACGCACATGGCGACGCCCATGCCGCCGCCAATGCAGAGCGTTGCGAGCCCCTTGGAAACGCCGCGGCGCTTCATTTCGAACAGAAGCGTGTTGAGCACGCGGGCACCGGATGCGCCGATCGGATGGCCGATGGCGATTGCGCCGCCATTGACGTTGACGATCGAGGGATCCCAGCCGAGATCCTTGTTGACCGCGCAGGCCTGCGCCGCGAACGCCTCGTTGGCTTCGACCAACTCGACATCGCCGATGGCCCAGCCGGCTCTCGCCAGCGCCTTGCGCGAAGCCGGGATCGGGCCCGTGCCCATCACTTGCGGATCGACGCCGGCCGTCGCCCAGGACACGATACGGGCAAGCGGCTGGATGCCGCGCTTGGAGGCCTGCGCCTCGGTCATCAGCAGCGTCGCGGCCGCGCCGTCGTTGAGGCCGGAGGCGTTGGCTGCCGTCACCGTGCCTTCCTTGTCAAAGGCGGGGCGCAGCTTCTGCATCTGGTCGATCGTCGCGCCGTGGCGGATATATTCGTCCTGGTCGACGGTCACGTCGCCCTTGCGACCCTTGACGATGAAGGGAATGATCTCGTCGGCGAAACGCCCGGCCTTCTGGGCCGCTTCCGCCTTGTTCTGCGAGCCGAGCGCAAACACGTCCTGCTCCTCGCGGCTCAGCTGCCACTGGCGGGCGACGTTCTCGGCGGTGATGCCCATGTGATAGCCATAGAAGGCGTCGGTGAGGCCGTCCTTGATCATCGTGTCGATCATCTTGAAATCGCCCATCTTCACGCCGCCGCGAAGATGGGAGCAATGGGGCGCCATCGACATCGATTCCATGCCGCCGGCGACGATGATATCTGCATCACCGGTTGCAATCTGCTGCATGCCGAGAGCGACGGCGCGAAGGCCCGAACCGCAGAGCTGGTTCATGCCCCAGGCGGTCTTTTCCTGCGGGACGCCTGCCTTCATCGCGGCCTGGCGCGCCGGATTCTGGCCTTCTCCGGCCTGCAGCACCTGGCCGAGGATCACTTCGTCGACCTCGCCCGCATCGACGCCTGCGCGCTCGAGCACACCCTTGATGACGGCGGCGCCGAGTTCATGCGCCGGCGTGTTGCCGAAGGCACCGTTGAAGGATCCGACTGCAGTTCTGGCCGCGCTGGCGATGACGATGGAGGCATTGCTCATGGGACGTTTCCTCAAATTTCTTGCCTGATGGCAGCAGACTGGCAAAGCGCGCGGCCCAAGTCAAACGCCTTGATGCACTGCCACAAAACCGTGACCCGAGACGCGACCGCAAGATTTCGCACTTGCGTCGCCGCAACGCACAAAGACATTGTCAGCGGCGCTCTTTTGCGGATACTCTGAAAAACACAATAAAGACGGGATGATGGGTGAGAGGAGACCCTGATGGCGAAGCATGAAGGCCAGATCGTTATCAAGAAATATGCGAACCGGCGGCTCTACAACACCGGGACCAGCACTTATGTCACGCTCGACGACCTGGCCGTGATGGTGAAGAAGGGCGAGGACTTCGTGGTCCAGGACGCCAAGTCCGGCGAGGACATCACTCATTCCGTGCTGACGCAGATCATCTTCGAGCAGGAGTCCAAGACCGGCAATACGTTGCTGCCGATCTCGTTCCTGCGCCAGTTGATCTCCTTCTACGGCGACCAGATGCAGATGGTGGTGCCGAGCTATCTCGAACACTCGATGCAGGCCTTTACCGAGCAGCAGTCGCAGATGCGCGAGCAGATCAACAAGGCCTTCGGCGACACGCCGCTCAGCAAGAACCTGCAGGTGCCGCTGCAACTTGTCGAAGAACAGGTGCGCCGCAACACCGAGATGTTCCATCAGGCGATGCAGATGTTCTCGCCCTTCATTTCTGCGCCTCCGGTCAAGGAGACCAAGAAGGCGGAGGCGAAGGACATCGACGAGCTGAAAGAACAGCTGCGGGCGCTCCAGACCAAGCTCGACAACCTCGGCTGAACAAAGCCGTCGCATCAAGGTGGGCGGGACTCTTCCGCCTGCACCGACCCTTCGGGATCAAGTCCTCAGAGACCGATCGACACGTCGCGACCGGCCGAGCGCATCGACACGGCAAAGCCGGCGATGACGTCGATGAAGCTGATTGTCATCAGGATGAAGAAGAGCTGCGTTGCCGCCGGAGCAAGCAGCAGGAATTCGATCAGGAAGACGATGAACAGGACCATCGACAACAGATGATCCATCAGCGCCCGGCTGCTCGTGCGCGTCGCCTTCAAAAGTTCGACGAAAAGCAACAGCAAGGCACCGACGATCAGAAGATCGCCGAAGCGCATCGTCCAGGTCGCACCCGACAGCATCGACAGCGACACCATCTCGGCGTTGAGCCCGGAGAGGCCGCCGAACATTCCGATCATCGCGAGATTGTAGATTGCAAAGGGCAGGATCAGCAGCGGGATGGCAGCAAGCATCGGAACTCCATTTTTAGGCGGCGTCTTCACGCAAGGTGCCAGCGATAGCACGGCGTCCAAGCGGGATCATGTCAGATGCAAAAGAAAAGGGCCGGCAGAGCCAGCCCTTTGAACTTTGTCCGCGAACGGAAACGCTTATGCGTTTTCCTTCGGGGTCAGAACCTGGCGACCGCGGTACATGCCGGTCTTCAGGTCGATGTGGTGCGGGCGACGCAGTTCGCCGGAGTTCTTGTCCTCGACGTAGGTCGGGGTCTTCAGAGCGTCAGCCGAACGGCGCATGCCACGCTTGGACGGGCTCGTTTTTCTTTTAGGTACAGCCATTTCATTCTCCACTTATCGGGCAAACACTGTTCAGCAGCCGAAATGGCCGTGTAAAACAGGTGTTAATCACGGAAATTTGGCGCGCTTATACATGGCCAACTCCCACTTGACCAGTCCCCAGCCGCAAATTTTCGACTCAAAGGTCCGGGCGTGGCTTTTCAGACCTCGTCTTCGGCAACGATCCACGGCTCTGCGCGAGCGGCTTCCTCCCACTTGCCGAAAGCCGGATGCGCTTTCACGCGCTCCATGTAGCCGAGCGTTTCCCGATCCGCAACGAGATCGTAGACGTCGAAGCGGTTGACCACAGGCGCGTACATCGCGTCGGCCGCACAGAAGGATCCGAAGAGGAACGGGCCACCGGAACGCGACAGCGCCTCCATCCAGATCTCTTCGATGCGGGCGACGTCGGCGCGAACATCCTCGGCCACATCAAGGGCCTGCTTCTGCCGGCGAATGTTCATCGGGCATGCACCACGCAGGGCCCGGAAGCCGGAGAGCATCTCCATCGAATAGCTGCGGGCCCGGGCACGTGCCTGACGATCTGACGGCCAGAGCCCGGCATCGGGAAAGAGCTCGGCGACATATTCGATGATCGCCAGCGATTCCCAGACGAGCATATCGCCATGGCACAGCAGCGGCACTTTCCCGGTTGGCGAGATCGCGCGGATCTCCGGATTACCGGCGGCGAAATCGAACGGAATGACCACGTCCTCAAAGTCGATGCCGGCCGCAGTCATCGCGATCCAGGGTCTCATCGACCAGGACGAATAGTTCTTGTTTCCGACGTGAAGAACGAGCTTGTCCATCGATGGGTCTCCCTGTGCTTGTTGCCGCGACATTTAAGCCACGACGAACATCAGGGCCAATGAATAGAGGTCATCTCAATCATAAAGGCAGGTGATGTATTCGCCCGACCGGCTGGCACGTCGCTCGATCAGGTTCGCCAGGCGTTTCAGCCCACGGCCGGGTTTGCCGGCGTTGCGCTCCTTCGGATTGGGCAGCGACACGGCAAGGAGCGCGGCCTGCCGGCGTGACAGCTTGGAGGCGGAGATACCGAAATGATGGCGCGCCGCCGCCTCGATGCCGTAGATCCCGTCGCCCCATTCGGCGATGTTGAGGTAGATCTCCATCAGCCGCCGCTTGCTCCAGACGAAATCGGCAGCGACCGCCAGAGGCAGTTCCATGCCCTTGCGCAGGAACGAGCGGCCATTCCAGAGGTAGAGGTTCTTGACCGTCTGCATCGGAATGGTGCTGGCGCCGCGGGTCGATTCCCCTTCGAGCGCGTCCTCGACCACGCCGCGCATCTGCCCCCAGTCGACGCCGTCATGGGCGCAGAACTGGCCGTCTTCGGACATCATCACCGATTGCACGAGAACAGGTGCGATATCGTCGAACTCCACCCACTGCCGGTCGTAGCCGCGCAGGAGCACAAGATCGCGCAGCATCAGCGTCGAGACGGGGTGGATGAATTCGACCAGATAGAGAACGATCAGCGCATAGGGAAGGACGAGGAAGCCGAGAACGGCCAGGATGATCTGGCGGCGGCGTGTGCGCAAAGTCCGGCGGAGCGAAGACCAGCGACTGGAAGGCACCTCGCCCTCCTCGCGCGCTTCCGGAACGACGTTCACGGCCTGACTGTCCACCTCTCTGTCCATCCGCTTCTCTTAGTGCAAGGGCTGGCAAAGTTGAACGGGCTTTCTGGCAAAAGGCAAGGCGCGCAAGCGGCTGTCCCAGACAAAGCGCGCCGCTGCGACACGAATCCCCGTTGAAAGCCCCCTTCGCCCATGCCAAAGAGCGCGCATGAGCCAGGAACCTTCGCCATTCACCCGTCGCCTTGCCGACAACGCCCGCGCCGTCGAGGCCCTGCTCGAGCGCCTGCTCGGGGCGACGACGGAGGCGGACGAGATCGCACGACCGGCAAACCTGCTTGCCGCCATGCGCCACGGGGTCCTGAACGGCGGCAAGCGACTGCGGCCCTTCCTGGTGATCGAATGCGCCGATCTTCTCGGCGGCGACCGCGACGCGGCGCTGCGCGTCGGCGCCGCGCTCGAATGCGTGCACTGCTATTCGCTGGTGCATGACGACCTGCCGGCCATGGACGACGACGACATGCGCCGCGGCCAGCCGACCGTGCACAGGGCTTTCGACGAGGCGACCGCGATTCTTGCCGGCGACAGCCTGCTGACCTTCGCGTTCGACGTCGTCGCCGCGCCCGAGACATTGCTGACGGACACGCAGAAGGTGGACCTGATCCTGGCGCTTGGCCGCGCCGCGGGCCATGGCGGCATGGCCGGCGGGCAGGCACTCGACCTGGCGGCGGAAAAATCGGCGCCGGATGAAGCCGGTATCGTCACGCTGCAGGCCATGAAGACTGGTGCCCTCATCCGCTTCGGCTGCGAGGCCGGCGCGATCGTCGCCGGCGCGTCGAGGGACGACCGGTCGCGGCTGCGTGCCTTCGGCGAAAAGATCGGCCTTGCCTTCCAGCTCGCCGACGACCTGCTCGACCTCACCGCCGACGCCGAGACCATGGGCAAGGCGACCGGAAAGGACGCCGCCCGCGGCAAGGGCACGCTGGTGGCCCTCCATGGCCAGGCCTGGGCCGAACAACGGCTGGAGCAGCTGGTGGCCGAAGCCGAAGCCCTGCTTGCCCCCTATGGCAAACGCTCTGCCATCCTCGTTGAAACCGCCCGTTTCGTCGCCAACCGCAGGAATTGACCCCGTGAGCAAATACTGGTCGCCGATCGTCTCCAAGCTGAAGCCGTACGTGCCGGGCGAACAGCCGCGCATCGCCAACCTCACAAAGCTCAACACCAACGAGTGTCCCTATGGGCCGTCTCCGAAGGTGCTGGACGCGATCCGCACTGCGACGAGCGATGACCTCAGGCTCTATCCGGATCCTCTGGCGCTGAAACTTCGGCAGACGATTGCGGCACGCTATGGCGTGGCGGCTGAGGAGGTCTTCGTCGGCAACGGTTCCGACGAGGTTCTGGCACACATCTTCGCGGGCCTCCTGACACACGACGCGCCGCTGCTCTACCCCGATATTTCCTACAGCTTCTACGCGACCTATGCCCGGCTCTTCGAGATCGACACGGTCGAAGTACCGCTCAACGATCGCTACGAGATCGATCTTGCCGACTACGACCGGCCTTCAGGCGCGATCATCCTGCCGAACCCGAACGCGCCGACCGGCATCGCATTGCCGCTTACAGAAATCGAGCGGCTGGTTGCAAGTCATCCGGACCAGCCCGTCGTCATCGACGAGGCCTATGTCGATTTCGGCGGCCAGTCGGCGACAGAACTTGTGTCGAAATACGAGAATCTGCTGGTGGTGCAGACCTTCTCCAAGTCGCGCGCGCTCGCGGGTCTGCGCGTCGGCTTCGCCATCGGCCAGCGGCCGCTGATCGAGGCGCTGGAGCGGGTGAAGGACAGCTTCAACTCCTATCCGCTCGGTCGCCCGGCCCAGGCCGGCGCCATCGCCGCGATCGAAGACGAGGTCTGGTTCGGAGAGACGCGCACAAAGATCATCGCGTCGCGTGAGCGCCTTTCGGCGGATCTGACGAAGCGTGGCTTCGAAGTTCTGCCCTCAGGCGCAAATTTCGTCTTTGCCCGCCACCCTGATCATGCCGGCGACGCCCTGATGAAGGCGCTGCGTGAGCGCGCCGTTCTGGTGCGCCATTTTGCCAAGCCGCGCATTTCCGATTTCCTGCGCATCACCATCGGCACCGATCAAGAGTGTGCCCGGCTGATCGAAGCGCTCGACGAGATCCTCTGAGATCTTGTCACGGGTACATTTCACCGTTTCATACGGGCGATGAACTGATCTAGCCTCCGGCGACTGAGCCGGAGCTTCCTCGCATGTTCGACCCCACACCCTACTTGCCGCAGCTTCTGATCGCCTGGACCGCCTATCTGATCGCGACCGCTTCGCCCGGGCCGGCGATCCTTGCGATCATCACCACCTCGGTCAGCGAGGGGCGTAAATCAGGCCTGGCGCTTGCCTTCGGCGTTCTCACCGGAAGCTACACCTGGGCGATGCTGACGGCGTCGGGCCTCTCGGCGCTGATCCGCGCCTATGGCCATGCGATCATCGTCCTGAAGATCGCCGGCGCCTGTTATCTCTTCTGGCTCGCCTACAACGCTTTTCGCGCCGCCATGCGCAGCAACAACGCCACGATCGTGCCGACGGCCAAGGTGCAGACGTCGTTGAAGCGGCTCTATCTCAAGGGGCTCGGCATCCACCTGACCAACCCGAAGGCGATCTTCTCCTGGATCATGCTGGTCTCGCTCGGCATGCCCGAGGGCGCGCCGGTCGGCGTTACCGCCATTTTCATCGGCGGCTGCATGATGTTGGGTCTGATCACCTTCTGTGGCTTTGCGATCGTCTTTTCGCTGACGCCGGTGCACCGCGCCTATCTGAAATCCAGACGGCTGATCGAAAGCCTGATGGCCGGTTTCTTCGCCTTTGCCGGGCTGAAGCTGCTGACGTCACGGCTCTGAGGCGCCCACGATGGCGTGAGCGCAGGTAACGGGCGATCCGTTATTCGGCGGCCGCCTGGCCGTGGCCGTAGCGCTTCTCGATATAGTCGGAAACCAGCGTCTCAAAATCGGCGGCGATGTTGGGCCCGCGAAGCGTCATCGCCTTCTCGCCGTCGATAAAGACGGGCGCTGCCGGCATTTCGCCGGTGCCCGGCAGCGAGATGCCGATATCGGCATGTTTGCTTTCGCCGGGGCCGTTGACGATGCAGCCCATGACCGCGACCTTCAGGCCCTCGACACCAGGATATTTCTCACGCCAGACCGGCATGTTGCGGCGGATGTCGTCCTGGATCTTCTGGGCAAGCTCCTGGAACACCGTGGACGTGGTGCGGCCGCAGCCGGGACAGGCGGCGACGACGGGAATGAACTGGCGGAAGCCCATGACCTGCAGCAGTTCCTGCGCCACCTGGACCTCGCGGGTGCGGTCGCCGCCGGGCTCTGGCGTCAGCGAGATGCGGATGGTGTCGCCGATGCCCTGCTGCATCAGGATGCCGAGCGAGGCCGAGGAGGCGACGATACCCTTGGTGCCCATGCCCGCTTCGGTAAGCCCAAGATGCAGCGCATGGTCGGAGCGCGCCGACAGCATGGCGTAGACCGCGATCAGGTCCTGAACGCCGGAAACCTTGGCCGAGAGGATGATGCGGTTGCGCGGCAGGCCGATCTCTTCGGCAAGTTCCGCCGAGAGCAACGCCGACTGCACGATCGTTTCGCGCGTCACTTCCTGCGCCGTGAGCGGAAAGCCGTTGGCTTTGTTCTCGTCCATCAGCCGCGTCAGCAGCTCCTGATCGAGCGAACCCCAGTTGACGCCGATGCGCACCGGCTTGTCGTAGCGGATCGCCATCTCGACGATCTCGGCGAACTGCTTGTCCTTCTTGTCCTTGAAGCCGACATTGCCTGGGTTGATACGGTACTTGGCGAGCGCTTCGGCGCAGGCCGGATGGTCGGCGAGCAACTTGTGGCCGATATAGTGAAAGTCGCCGACGAGCGGTACGTCGAGGCCGAGACGCTCGAGGCGCTCGCGGATTTTTGGTACGGCGGCTGCACTCTCGTCGCGGTCGACGGTGATGCGCACCAGCTCCGAGCCGGCCTTGTGAAGAGCGGCCACCTGCGCCACCGTTCCATCGATATCTGCGGTGTCGGTGTTGGTCATCGACTGGACCACCACCGGCGCCCCGCCCCCGACAATGACGCCCCCGACATCGACAGCGACGGAGCCACGACGGGGTTGCGGATCGAAATCGAAGGCGGAAGACATGAAGGCCTCTTCGTGGTCACTAAGCCGGGCGGGAATACGGGCAGAACCCGCACTGACTTTCCTCAACGTGCCCCAGCTCTTTGCCCATCAGGTGGATGAGGAAAGCCTGATTGTCAACGGCGACATCATGCCCTGACGGCGATTTGATGGCGCCGTTCCGTCTCAGTGCCCCTTGGCGTGGTCCGCATGGTGCGCGTGGTGCGACAGCAGCAGTACGACGATGAAGAGCAGCGGCACCGATGCGAAGATGATGGCAAAGCCCGTATGCTCGGCAACGAAGCCGATCAGCGACGGCGCGAACAGCATGCCGGAATAGCCCATGAAGGTCGCGACCGACAGGCCGATGCCCGGCTGCAGGCCCGGCATGTTGCCGGCGGCCGAAAACGCGATCGGCACCATGTTGGAGATTCCGATGCCAGCAATGGCAAAGCCGAGGATGGCGACATAGGCATTGGGTGCGGTGCCCGCGATGACCATGCCGACGAGAGCCGTCACCGTGCAGATGCGCAAGGTGCGCTTGGCGCCGAAGCGGTCGCGGACGAAGTCGCCGGCGAAACGCATGGTTGCCATCGTGGCGGAGAAAGCCGCAAAGCCGAAGCCGGAAAGCTCAACGGAGGCACCAAGCTCGTTGCGCAGGTAAAGCGCGCCCCAGTCGAGAACCGTGCCCTCGGGAACCATCGAAAACAGCGCCATGATGCCGATCAGCCAGGGAAGCGGCGTCATCGGCAGGCGCAGCTTTTCCTTGGCGGCGCCCGGATGCGGCTTGTCGGCGAGGATCATCGGCCAGGCGGCGGCGATCAATGCCAGGCACATCGCAGTGACGACGAGGGCATGCGCCAGCACACCGAAATGGGCCATGAGGAAGCCGCCGATTCCGGCGCCGATCAGGCCGCCGAGGCTCCAGTAGGCATGGCAGGACGACATGATCGCCCGGCGCATGGATTTTTCGACCTCGACTGCATTGGCGTTCATCGCGACGTCCATCGCACCGGCAAAACCGCCAAGCAGGAACATGGCGACGGCCGCCGTCCAGACGTCAGGGACAAGCGTCAGGAGCAGAAGCAATGGCGACAGGATGATGGCGGTGACCTTGACCACCTTCTGCGAACCCACCCGGGCGATGTAGCCGCCGGCAATCGGCATGAGCACCAGCGAGCCGATGCCGAACGTCAGGATCAACAGGCCTAGCACGCTTTCGCTGATGCCGAGCCGGTCCTTGAATTCGGGGATCTTCGGCGCCCAGCTGCCGATGACGAAGCCGTTCAACAGGAAGAGCAGCGAAACGGCCAGCCGGTTGCGGGTCATGTAGCCCTGGCGGTCGGTCGCGGTGGGAGAACGTTGGTCCATGGTCTTGCCTCTTTGCCGGTCGGCCGGCTCAAACAACAATTTCGATCAGATTGCCATCGGGGTCGCAAAGGACCGCCTCATAGAAGCCGTCGCCGGTCCAGCGCGGTTTCGCGATCAGGATGCCTTCAGCCTCCGCCTGCGCGGCCATGGCGTCGACGGCCTGCTCGCTGCCGAGCGACACAGCGACATGGGCAAGGCCCGTGCGCTCTTCCGCCGGATCGCTTGGCGCGACCCAAGGGCCTTCCATGATCTCGATCGCCGGCCCATGGCCGAGCTTCAGGAAGCGCGACCGGAACCCCGGCCGCCTCCGGCTTTCGTAGACCTCGCCAACCTCTGCACCGAAGAAGGATGACCAGAAGCCGGCAATGCCTTCGAGGTCACGGGTCCACAGCGCCACGTGGGTAATCGTCATTGATCAGGCCCTCCCGCCATCAGAATATCCGCGCCGGCAGCCTTGAGCGCCGCGCGATGCTCAGCCGGTGCATCCGCTTCCAGCACCAGCGTCGACTTGTCGTCGATGCTGGCAATCGCGTGGGGGGCCGCGGTGCCGAGCTTGTCGCTGGTGATGGCGACGACGAGACGCCGGCTGCGCTGGGCAATCAGCCGCTTGAACTCCGCGTCCTCGAAATGGATCGCCGTCAGCCCGGCGACGGCATCGGCGCCGCAGGTGCCGAGATAACAGAGGTCTGGCCTCAGCAATTCCGCATCGCGTTGCGCCCGCGCACTGATCGCCGCCCCGACGGCCCGGTTGAGCGGTCCGCCGAGCAGGATGAGATCCACCCCTGGCTTTTCCATGAGGGCTGCGGCAATCAGCGGCGTATTGGTGACGACCGTGACCTTGAGGTCGGGATCGAGCAGTTGCGCGATCGCGAGATTGGTTGAACCGGCGTCGAGAAACACCGTCATGCCCGGCTTGATCAGTTCAGCCGCCGCACGGGCCAGGGCGGCCTTGCGCTCCGGCGCCATCGCCACCCGCTCGCTCAAGGTGCTGTGCGCCGCCGGAACGACCGGCAGCGCACCACCGTAAACGCGTTCGCAGAGACCGGCCGCCGCCATTTCCCGGAGGTCACGGCGAATGGTGTCTTCGGAGACATTGAGCTCGGCGGCAAGATCGACAGCCAGCACCCGGCCATTGGCTTTCAGCCGTTCCTGGATCAGCGTCTTTCGCTCACGAAGAAGGAGATCGCCCGACATTCTCACCAATCGTGTACAAACGTGCATGAATCGCTATAAATGTGCATATCGAATTTTGAAACCGATTTCAAGTCGCGAAAACCAGCCGAATTGGAAAGGACGCAAAATCCGCAAACCGAGCGCTTTGCACGCAAGCGGCACCGGTTCGAAGAAAATTCTTCATCAAAACGCTCAGGAATTGGTGTTTTATACGCTCAGATCGCCGATTTTTTATGCGATTGTCCGCTCAATCCGGACGACGGGCCGGGCCAGAAAAAAGATGGAAAATCACGATGAAACTCCTCCCCACGCTGTTTGCAGCCGCTCTGCTGCAGGTTGCCGCCCTTTCCTCCGCTGAAGCCGGTGAGAACCTCAACGCGGTCAAATCCGCTGGTGTGCTCAAGATCGGCACCGAGGGCACCTACGCGCCCTTCACCTATCATGACGCCTCGGGCGCGCTCGTCGGCTTCGACGTCGAGATCGGCCAGGCGGTCGCGGAAAAGCTCGGCGTCAAGGCCGAGTTCCTCGAAGGCAAGTGGGACGGCCTCATCGCCGGCCTCGACGCCAACCGTTATGACACGGTCATCAATCAGGTCGGCATCACCGAGGAGCGCAAGAAGAAGTACGACTTCTCCGAGCCCTACATCGCTTCCAAGGCCGTGCTGATCGTCAAGAGCGACAACGAGGAGATCAAGGGCTTTGCCGATCTCAAGGGCAAGAACGCCGCCCAGTCGCTGACCAGCAACTTCGGCAAGCTCGCGACCGCGTCCGGCGCCGAACTCGTCGGCACCGACGGCTTCGACCAGTCGATCCAGCTCGTGCTCACCGGCCGCGCCGATGCGACGATCAACGACAGCCTCTCCTTCCTCGATTTCAAGAAGAAGAAGCCTGACGCGCCTGTGAAGATTGCCGCCGAGCAGGCCGACGCCGACTTCTCCGGCATCATCATCCGCAAGGGCGAGCCGGAACTGCTCGAAGCGATCAACAAGGCGCTCGTCGACATCAAGGCCGATGGCACCTACGACAAGATCTCGCAGAAGTACTTCGGCGCCGACGTCTCGAAGTAACTCCAGCAACCGGCCGGTTTTACCACCGGCCATTCTCGGCTATGAAATGCGATCCGTTCCGGTTCCCGGGGCGGATCGCGCTTTTTGAAAGGCCCGCCCCTTGCCCACCTGGCTCCAACTCATGCTGGATTCGGCGCCGTCCCTGCTGTGGGCCGGCCTCACCTTCACCATCCCGCTGACGCTGCTTTCCTTCATCTTCGGCCTGATCCTCGGGCTTATAACCGCTGTGGGCCGCCTGTTCGGTCCGGCGCCGGTCGTCGCCATCGCCAGGTTCTACGTCTGGGTGATCCGCGGCACGCCGCTGCTCGTGCAGCTGTTCGTGATTTTCTACGGCCTGCCGAGCGCCGGCATCCTGCTCGACGCCTTCACCGCCGCCCTGATCGGCTTCTCCCTGAACGTCGGCGCCTACACCTCCGAGATCATCCGCGCGGTCATCTCGTCGGTCCCGCGCGGGCAGTGGGAAGCGGCCTATTCGATCGGCATGAGCTGGAGCCAGGCGATGCGCCGCACCATCCTGCCGCAGGCGACCCGCGTCGCCGTGCCGCCCTTGTCGAACACCTTCATCTCGCTGGTCAAGGACACCTCGCTTGCCGCCGCCATCACCGTGCCGGAGATGTTCCAGACGGCGCAGCGCATCGTCGCCACCACCTATGAGCCGTTGATCCTCTATATCCTGGCGGCCTTGATCTACCTTGCGATGAGCTCCGTGCTCTCGGCGCTGCAAGTGCGGCTGGAGCGACGCTTTGCCCGCTATGGCGGCTTCCTGGAGGCACGCGCATGATCGAGCTCTCCCACATCGAAAAGCGTTTCGGCGACAATCTCGTGCTGAAGGATATTTCCGTCACGCTCGCCGAGGGCACCGTGACCGCACTGGTCGGGCCTTCAGGCGGCGGCAAGAGCACGCTTTTGCGCTGCATCAACCTGCTCGAGATCCCGACCTCCGGCGCGATCAAGCTCGGCGACGAAAAGCTCGACTTCGCCCCCGGCCGCAAGGTCGGCTGGGCTTCGATCCAGCGCCTGCGCCGGCAGACCGGCATGGTGTTCCAGAACTTCCAGCTGTTCCCGCACCAGACCTCGCTCGGCAATGTCATGGAAGGCCTCGTCACCGTGTTGAAATGGCCGGCGGACAAGGCAAAGGCGCGCGCCATGGAACTGCTCGAAAAGGTCGGCATGGCGCACAAAGCCGACGCCTGGCCGGCGACGCTTTCGGGCGGCCAGCAACAGCGCGTGGCGATCGCCCGGGCGCTGGCACCGTCGCCGCGGGTGCTTCTCTGTGACGAGCCAACCTCGGCGCTTGATCCGGAACTGGCTGAAGAGGTGGTCGAAGTCCTGAGCCGGCTTGCCCGCGAGGGCACGACGATGGTGATGGCGACCCACGACCTGCGCCTCGCCTCGCGCGTCGCCGACAAGGTGATCTTCCTCGATGGTGGCCTCGTCGTCGAAAGCGGCGCCCCGAAGGCGATCTTCTCTGCGCCGGAGCGCGAACGCACCAAGAAATTCATCGCATCGCTCAGCGCCCCGCACGACTACGAGATCTGAGCAGGAGCAGGCTTCCCCCTCTCGATTGTCATCCTCGGGCTTGACCCGAGGGTGACTGAGGAGTGGGTGGAGGCAACCGCATCCGCAGCAACCTCGCAAAAACAAAACGGCCGGGCTAAATGCGGCCGCTTCTGTCCGTATGAGCCTGAATCCTCAGGCCTCGTAGACGATCAGCAGATCCTTGGCGTCGATCTGGTCGCCGGCGCGCACCAGCACCTCGGCGATCGTGCCGTCCTTCTCGGCGTGCAGCGCGGTTTCCATCTTCATCGCCTCGATCGAAAGCAGCACGTCGCCGGCCTTGACCGCCTGTCCGGCGGCAACGGCGACCGTCGAGATGACGCCCGGCATCGGCGCGCCGAGATGGGCGGCATTGCCACCTTCGGCCTTGCGGCGCACGGCGCTCGAAGCGCTGCGGTTGCGGTCCGGAACCTTGATCAGGCGCGGCTGGCCGTTGAGTTCGAAGAACACCTTGACCATGCCCTTCTCGTCCGGCTCGCTCTTGGCCTGGTGCAGGATGACCAGCGACTTGCCCCGCTCGATCTCCGGCTGCAGTTCCTCGCCCGGTCCAAGCCCGTAGAAATAGGCGGGCGTCGGCAGCACGCTGACGGGGCCATAGGTATCGGCGGCGACCGCATAGTCGGTGAAGACCTTCGGGTACATCAGGTAGGAGGCAAACTCGAAGTCGTCGACCTTGCGCTCCAGCTTCTCCTCGATGGCCTTGCGCTCCGCGTCGAGATCGGCCGGCGGCAGCAGCGAGCCCGGAACCGCGGTATAGGCCTTCTCGCCCTTCAACGCCTTCTTCTGCAGAGCTTCCGGCCAGCCGCCCGGGGGCTGGCCGAGATCGCCCTTCAGCATCGACACGACCGAATCCGGGAAGGCGATGTCCTTTGCCGGGTTCTCGACGTCGGCAACCGTCAGATCCTGCGAGACCATCATCAGCGCCATGTCGCCGACCACCTTGGAGGACGGCGTCACCTTGACGATATCGCCGAACATCTGGTTGGCGTCGGCATAGGCTTGGGCCACCCGGTGCCACTTGGTTTCGAGCCCCAGCGAACGGGCCTGTTCCTTGAGGTTGGTGAACTGGCCGCCCGGCATTTCGTGCAGGTAGACTTCGGAAGCCGGCCCCTTGAGGTCGCTTTCGAAGGCGGCGTACTGGTGGCGTACCGCTTCCCAATAGAACGAGATGCGGCGGATCCATTCGGGATCAAGCCCCGGATCCCGCTCCGAGCCCTTGAGCGCCTCGACGATCGAACCGAGGCAGGGCTGCGAGGTATTGCCCGACAGTGCATCCATCGCCGCATCGACCACATCGACGCCGCTCTCGACGGCGGCCAGCACGGTCGCAGCCGCAATGCCCGAGGTGTCGTGGGTGTGGAAGTGGATCGGCAGGTCGGTCGCCTCGCGCAGCGCCTTGAAGAGAACGCGCGCAGCCGCCGGCTTCAAGAGGCCCGCCATGTCCTTGACGGCGATCATGTGGGCGCCGGCCTTTTCGAGCTCGGCGGCGAGCGCGGTGTAGTACTTCAGATCGTACTTCGGGCGGGCCGAGTTCAGGATGTCGCCGGTGTAGCAGATCGCCGCCTCGCAGATGCGGTTCTCCTCGGCGACGGCCTCCATCGACACGCGCATGTTGTCGACCCAGTTGAGGCAGTCGAAGACGCGGAAGACGTCGATGCCGCCCTTGGCTGCCTGGCGGACGAAGTATTTGACGACATTGTCGGGGTAGTTCTTGTAGCCGACACCGTTGGCGCCGCGCAGAAGCATCTGCAGCAGCAGGTTCGGCGCATCCTCGCGAATACGCGCCAGCCGGTCCCACGGATCTTCGGTGAGGAATCGCATGGACACGTCGAAGGTCGCACCACCCCAGCATTCGAGCGAGAACAGCTGCGGCAACGCGCGGGCATAGGTGCCGGCGACGCGGGCGATGTCATGCGTGCGCATGCGGGTGGCGAGCAGCGACTGGTGGCCGTCGCGCATCGTCGTGTCGGTCAGGAACACCCGGTTCTCGCCACGCACCCATTCGGCGAACTTCTTCGGCCCGAGTTCGTCGAGCTTCTGCTTGGTGCCGGCGGGGATTTCGCCTTCAATGAACGGCACGGCCGGCTTTGCCGCATCGGCGGCCGGCCGCGGGCGGCCCTTCGTTTCCGGATGGCCGTTGACAGTGACGTCGGCGATGTAAGTCAGCAGCTTCGTGGCGCGGTCCTGGCGCCGCACCTGCTGGAACAGCTCCGGCGTCGTGTCGATGAAGCGGGTCGTGTAGGTGTTGTTGCGGAACTGCTCGTGGCCGATGATCGCTTCGAGGAAGGTCAGGTTGGTGGCGACACCGCGGATGCGGAATTCGCGCAGCGCCCGGTCCATGCGGCTGATCGCTTCCTGGGGCGTGCTGCCGGAGGCCGTGACCTTGACCAGCAGCGGATCGTAATAGCGGGTGATGTAGGCGCCGGTATAGGCCGTGCCGCCGTCAAGCCGGATGCCGAAGCCGGCGGCCGAACGATAGCCGGTGATGCGGCCATAGTCGGGAATGAAGTTCTGTTCCGGATCTTCCGTCGTGATGCGGCACTGCAGCGCGTGGCCGTTGAGACGGATGTCTTCCTGCTTCGGAACGCCCGATGCCGGCGTGCCGATCGCCTCGCCGTCGAGGATATGGATCTGCGCCTTGACGATATCGATGCCGGTCACGACCTCAGTGACCGTGTGCTCGACCTGGATGCGCGGATTCACCTCGATGAAGTAGAACTTGCCGGTGTTCGCATCCATCAGATACTCGACCGTACCGGCGCCGATGTAGTTGGTCGCCTGGGCGATCTTCAGCGAATAGTTGGCCAGTTCCTGGCGCTGTGCATCGGAGAGGTAGGGGGCCGGTGCGCGCTCGACGACCTTCTGGTTGCGGCGCTGGATCGAGCAGTCGCGCTCGAACAGATGCACGACATTGCCGTGGGTGTCGCCCAGGATCTGGCTTTCGACATGGCGGGCACGCTCGACCAGCTTTTCGAGATAGACCTCGTCCTTGCCGAAGGCGGCCTTGGCCTCGCGCTTGGCTTCGGTCACCTCGCGGATCAGGTCCTTCGGGTCGCGGATGGCGCGCATGCCGCGACCGCCGCCGCCCCAGGAGGCCTTGAGCATGACCGGGTAGCCGACTTCGGCCGCCAGGCGATGGATTTCCTTTTCGTCATCCGGCAACGGGTCGGTCGCCGGCACCACCGGCACGCCGACGGAAATGGCAAGGTTGCGCGCCGCCACCTTGTTGCCGAGCTGGCGCATCGTCGCCGGCCGCGGACCGATGAAGGTGATGCCGGCGGCATCGCAGGCGTCGACGAATTCGGGGCTTTCCGACAGCAGCCCGTAACCCGGGTGGATGGCGTCGGCGCCCGAGAGCTTGGCGACCCGGATCACCTCCTCGATCGACAGGTAGCTCTCGATCGGGCCGAGGTCGCGGGCAAGGTGCGGGCCTCGGCCGATCTGGTAACTTTCGTCCGCCTTGAAGCGGTGCAGCGCCAGTTTATCCTCTTCAGCCCATATCGCGACCGTTTTCAGACCGAGTTCGTTTGCAGCGCGAAAAACGCGGATGGCGATTTCAGAACGGTTGGCAACAAGGATCTTCGAGATAGGCAAGTCGGTCTCCTCAATGACTTGATATTGCGGGAAATGCTGCACCCGCGAAATAAAGTATTAGCGAGTCACCGGGCAGAGCGCAATTTCAGATACGACAGGAAACCAAATGCCTTTGCGTCAGGAGATCAGACCCAGCCTGAAGGCGATCGCCACGACGTGGTGGCGGTTCTTGGCCTTCAGCTTTTCCTGGATGCCGTTCATGTACCAGTCCACCGTGTGGCTCGAGATATCGAGCACCTTGCCGATGTCGTTGGAGGTCATGCCGTCGGCGAGGTAATTGAGCGCCTCCATTTCGCGCCGCGTCATCTGCACCTCGACCCGCGAGCCGAGTTCGGCCGAAACCTCCGGGTCCGTCAGGTCGAGCAGCTTCCAGAAAAGCCGCTTGGCAATCGCATCGAACAGGCTGATCTCGACCGGGCTCAAGTCGACGACACGGCCGCCCACGGTCAGGTTGCCGAGCAGGCCGCGCCGGCCATGCACCGGGAAGATATAGCCATCGTAGAGGCCGTGGTTGCGGGCCTCGATCATCATGCTTTCCATGCGCTTGCGATGCGGATCGGAGCGGAAGGCAAACAGCGTGTCGCGCCAGCGGAAGCCCCGCTGCGCATGGCCGAGATAGCGGATGGTCGGATCGATCACCACGAACTTCTTGCGGATGTAGATCTGCGGCCAGCCTTCAGGCCAGCGGCCGGCAAGAAGCAGCCGCAGCGGGTTGTCGTGCGGCTTGGGCTGCCGGACGACACCGTAGAAATCGAAGCCGCAGCGATCGAGCAGTCGCTCGAACTCGGGGATGATTTCCTCCCGTGTCTTCATCTCCTCCAGAAGCGCGAGAAACTGTACGAGCAGCGTAATGTTCATGGATCACCTTCCAGGTCGATGAATATGGTCGCATTTCCGAATCCGGACATAAAGGCACCGTTCAGCGACCATTCATGTTGCACCCGCGATAATCCGTCATACCACGCCCGGTCTTATGCGAAATATGCAAGAAATCGGAGTTGGCACGA